>JAEEGL010769280.1_pt1 | contig 57150 bp, 55 predicted proteins | sample 9134231 | NCBI WGS metagenome assembly JAEEGL01 (sample SAMN16246548, study PRJNA631951) | gut metagenome | biome: gut microbiome; feature: rumen; material: fiber-attached | host: Bos | place: Iran: Karaj | collected 2018-10
CATAAAATCTTGATATATTATTTGATTCAATTAAATTAAGTAATAATATATTATCTTTATCGGTAGTTGCATTTATAGAAAGTTTTAGTTCAGCATCTTTTACATTATCCAACTTTTTAATCTTATCTAGATCATTATGATTTAGATATCCTGATACATTTAAGTCTTGTAAATTATTTTCAGAATAAAACTTATCTGATGTTTTTTGCATACCATCCATATATGCTTTGATTCCAGAATAAGCCATTATTCCAATCATAATCATTAAAAAGATTGTTATAAACTGAGATAGATTCTTACGAATATCTCTAAACATTTTTCTTTTTAACATATTACCACTTAACCTCATCTATATTTTTTGGATGTTTATTAAGTTCATTAGATTCAACTTTACCATTTTTAATTTTAATAACTCTATCTGCTATATCTGCTATTAAAGAGTTATGTGTAACAATTATAACTGTTGTATCTTCATCACTTTGCTTTCTAAGTAGCTTTAATATTTCTACACCAGTTTTAGAATCAAGTGCTCCAGTTGGCTCATCACATAATAGTACTTTGGGATTCTTCATTATAGCTCTTGCAATAGATACTCTTTGTTGTTCTCCACCAGATAACTCTTGTGGAAATTTATCAGCATGTTTTAATAAACCAACACTTTTTAATACTTCTTTAGAGTCTTTTGAAGTATTAGTAACATCTTTAATTAAGTTGACATTTTCATCCACAGTTAAAGTAGGCATTATATTATAAAACTGGAATATAAATCCAACATCATGTGCTCTATATCTTGTCAATTCACTATCATTAAACCTTGCTATATCATCATCACCAACTATAATCGAACCAGATGTTGCCTTATCCATTCCTCCAAGCAAATTTAATAAAGTAGATTTTCCTGCTCCACTAGGTCCAAGCACAACAACAAATTCTCCTTGATTAATGGTTAAATCTATTCCATCTAAAGCATTAAATTCTTTTTCTCCCACTATATATGTTTTCTTAACATTTTTTAATTCTATAAAACTCATTATTGTATCTCACTTTCTAAATATGAAACATATATCATATTAATTATATTCCTCTCATTTTTTATAGTCAACAAAAAATATGAATATTATTTCATATTTTTTATATTATGTGATATAATGTATCCATGAGGTGATTCTTATGATCGATAATATTAGAGAACCTAGACAACAAAGAGCTATAGAAAAAAAAGAAAAGATAATTGAAGCTGGATTTAATCTAATTTGTAAGAATGGATATTATAATACTAATACTGCAGAAATAGCTAAAGAAGCTGGCGTTTCAACTGGTATAGTTTATCAATACTTTAAGGATAAATATGACATTTTAATTGAAGGATTAGAAAAGTATGGCGACGATATATTCTTCCCTATGCTTAAGAATACAGACATTAAATTCGATAAGAGAGATTTTGATAAATTATTAAGGCAAATGATTAACCATTATATTAATAATCACAAGGTATCTAATATAGCACATGAAGAAATAATGTCTATGGTTCATTCAGATAAAAGAATTGCAGAATATTATTATAAAAGAGAATTAGAAATGACTAACTCTCTCAAAGAAATACTATTAAAAAATAATTTTAGTGAAAATGAATTATTTGAAAAAGTTCATATAACCTTAGGGTTAATTGATAATTTATGTCATGAAATTATTTATCATAAACATAGTAATATGAATTATGAAATAATGACTAATCTTGTAATTGATAATATTAAGAGTTTATTTAAAAACGATTTAGTTTAATTACTAAGTCGTTTTATTACATTTAAACAAAAAAAACTAGCTTTCGCTAGTTTCTTTTCATGAAGTTATTCTACTTGCTATTCTTTCTATTATCTTTTTGTTCACTAATAGAACTATTATATAATGCATTAAATGGGGCATCACCAAACTTATCTATCATAGTATCAATAGGATATCTCTTGATTTCATCTCCTCTTTTTACTACATAAGAGTTATTTTCTATTTTAACATGAACAAAACCGACTTCATTAATAGTTTGAATTATCATTCTATCTTTTACATCTTGACTTAAGTCATTATATGTTTCTTTTGCAAACCATAACAAAGCACTTCTCCTTAATTCATATGGACTACTATCAAACAAATCAGAATTCTCTTTATAATACTCAGTCTTTTTATAGTCTTCAATAATTTTAGAAATCTTTTCATCATCAAATTTTTCTAATATATTATTATATATTCTCTTCTTACATTTACTCTCTAACATATCCTTTGAACAATCAGCAACGTAAAATCCACCATCTCGACTTTTAATAGAATATCTATCTAAAAAATCTATATTATCCTCATTAATACATATAGTTAAATTGATATCTTCAATTCTATCTACTCTCAGAAAATCTTTATTCAATTGAATCAATCTTTTAATAACCATTTCTTTTACTTGTATTTGTTCAGTAGTATTTTTCTTTTCTTTTTTTGCCATATTATGTGTCATCTTATTTACTGCATGTTCTTCTTCAATGAACATATCTATCGGAGATTTAGTAGTAACAATTTCGAATTCTTCTTTTGCAATTTTTTGAACTTCATATCCATCACAAAATGATCTTCGAAAATTATTAACTGCAATAAATTTCATATAGGAATAGAACAATTCGTCTACCTTACCAGATATTTCTTCATAATAATTAGGATATAATTTTTTAGTTTCTTCCATTATTTGGTTATAATGAGCAAGTCCTTGTTCTTCGTTATTATCTATCTCTAGAAGGACATTCTTTATCTTTTTACCTATATTTGTAGTACTAAAAAAATCACTAACTTCTTTATCATGAGCAACAAGTAAATTTGAGAACTTAATTTGTTTCATAGGTGAAATATTAGCATTTTTTTTTCTAAATACTGCAATACCTATCCTATTATCAGAACAATAAAAATCAATTATCTTCTTACCAGCCTCAAATATTGTTTTTTTAGCATCAGGCGATAAATTACTATTGGCCTCTAAATTCTCGGTTAAAGATCTTAAATATTGCTCTTTTTTAGTTTCACCTTCTAACCTATCTTTTAATCCTCCAATTGCATAATTAATTCTTTCTGGAACCCCACTTCTAGCATATTCTAGACCAGATTTTGATAACTCACAATAACATACAGTCCCAGTTTTATATGAAGTTTTATCATTTTGTTCAAGAATTCTTAACTCATCTTTAAATAATTCTTTAGATGCATCAAGTCCATTCTCTTTAACCATTTCAATAATAGCCCCTGGAAAACAATGAGTAAAAAATCGATTATTATTATTTCTAGTTTCTATTATTTGTAAGGCATTTATTTTATCAAGAACAGTAGGATTATCACTTTTATTAATTTTTTCTAAAACAGTATCAATTAATAATTTCATATAAGCATTATCTGAATTTAAAGAATACTTATTTTCAAAATTAACTTCTTTAAATAGCATTAATAGTTTTAAAATACCTCTTTCACTATTATCACCTGTTGAAATATAATATTTTGCAAACCAATCCGCTAAAGTTGAATAATGGCCAATATTATCTCCAACTATTTTTTTTACTGCACGCAAATTCATTGCACGATTTAAATAGTCAGCCATTTCTTTATTGGTAATCACGTCATTCATATTCTTCACCTATTTTAATTATATCATAGAGTTTAGAAAAACATTTCAATTACTAGATATAACGTCGCCATAAAGTGTCAAAAAAAGTATTTTTATAGCACAAAAAAACTAGCTTTCGCTAGTTTCTTTTCATAATGGTGAGCCGGAAGGGATTCGAACTCTTGACCGACGCCTTAGAAGGGCGTTGCTCTATCCAGCTGAGCTACCGGCTCATAACTCAAGTACAAATAAGATTATATAGCAAAATCAACACAATTTCAATATATTTTATCATTTTATTTCACTTTTCTAAAAAGTACATTTGAATTAATTGCAGTATTGTTGCCATTTTTTTTATAAAAAAAGAATGATTTTCATCATTCTTTATTAATAAAATGCATTTAAAATTAATTTACTTTAATTTCTAAAATTTTAAATCACTTATTTTTAATACATCTATTCCTTTTTCTTTATATAATTGTTCAGTATTTAAAGAAACAATTTTCTTATTATTCAAACCTAACTTTTCAACTATTTCATTAATTAAATTTTCATCATCACATTCTATTTCCATGTAAGGATCTAACATAGGCCATTCATCTATTTCTATTTCAGCATCTTTATAAACAAAACTATGTCTTATTTTTTCTTGATAATTACGTCTTGATAATCCAATAGATTCTAAAATTCTATTAGTTTCTTCCAAATCATTAACACTTATTTCTATTTCTTTTACTTTTTGAATCTTTGAATCATTTTTTTCATATATATGCTTAACAGTTAATTCTACTTTATCATTACTTTTTCTTAATCTTATCCATTTATTAGGATTAATTTTATATTTCTTTATTTCTTTCTTTAATAATTTAGAACTTATTATTGCTTTATAAATTTCTTTATACTCTAAATTAAATAACTTGGTAAAAGAAACATTCATTTCTTCTTCAATTGATTTGATAGTATTATCATCTACTAAATCTAAAAATTCATCAATAACTAATTCTAGCTTCTTTTTTGCCGCATTCTTATGTAATTCATTCTTAGATTTTAATAAATATAAAGCTTCATCAAATCTATAACTTATACATGGTAAATCATAAGTATATAACTTTTGATTTTTTGTTCCTTTATCAGTAGCTCCCATTTTATTAAGAGATTTAATTGCATTATCTACATCAATATTTAAAATTTTAACTTCTTTTTCTATTTTTGACATATTAATTATCCTTTCTAACAACAAAAATTCTAAATGGCTTAGGTTTAAACCACTTCTTAACACTTAGTATTCTACTTTTTGCACCAGAATAACCCATAGATGATTCTTCAAGAATTTTTCCTCCTGATGCTTTTATCAATTTTCTCCATTTAGAAAGTGGTAAATACCTTTCATCTCCATACATTGCTTCTTCTTTTCTAAAATATTTAGTTGGTATTCCAAAAACAACATATTTAGCTATTCTCATTTGTTTTTTTAAAGTATCTATTATTTCTTCATCATTAAAATGTTCTAACACTCCATTACTAAAAGATACATCAAATTCTTCATCTTTGTAATTTAACTCAAAAATAGAATCCTTAACAAATTTAGCTTTATTATCATGATTATACATTTTAGCTATATGATTAGCTAATTCTAACATTTGAGGATCTATATCAATAGCAGTCGTATCAAATCCAATACTTGCTAAATATGTTGATATAACGCCAGTTCCAGAACCAGTTTCAATAATTTTATGATTTGTCGAATATTTTTTTATTAAGTTAATAAAATTTTTCTTATAACTGATTTTATCATTAATATAATTAATAACATTTTCTTTCTTCTTTATATCTTCTAAATATAACTCATACCAACTCATTTTTTATCCTTCCAATTAAAAACATTTTTCATTATTTTGTTATCTTTTTTATTAAACACTTCATATGCAATGCATTTATCTCCATTATTTTTTATTTCATCAAATAACATTATTTTGCCATCTATATACTTACCTATTTCAAATCCTTCTCTTGCCATAAAAATACAAGGATAAACATCTAAACTAGGAGTAATAACTACTTCATCACATCCTGCAACACATTTAAAATGACAATTCTTATTACTATTATCTTTTCCAAAAGCTCCATTTCTTTTTATATTTAATTCTTCTTTGGAATACTTTTGTCTTGCATTATTTAACTCTTTAAAGAATTCTTTAATATCATTTTCATTTAAACATATTTCACTTACATTCTCACATCTTCCTGTATTTAAGCAGTTAAATAATCTTATTGTTTTTACTCCTAACTCTTTTGTTTTTGAAAATATTAAATCTAATTTATCATAATTATCTTTAGTAATCGTACACATTAATTCAGCAGTTAATCCTGCATTATGAATTAGTTCTATACACTTTTCAACAATATTTTTTGATACAGTTGATACATCACTTTCAAAATGATATGACATGGCTATTTTTTTTATTCCAGTTTCTTTTATTTTATCTAATATTTTAGGATTATTATAAATAACAATTCCATTTGTTAATATTCTATTTTGATCAGATAATTACAATGCATCAAAATAATCATAATGTAGCAACACTTCTGTTCCATTAATAATTATTTTGTACTTATTTTTAAAGTTTTTGCACATGTCCAACAATTCTTTTCCATCAAAGTTTCCTTTATATGAAATATAACAATGTTCACAATTAGCATTACAATTGGAACATGACATAATTGTCACCTGTTTACCTTTATATTCTAACATAAAATATCCTCAATAGAATCAATAAGTGCATTTCCCATCTTAATATCTCTTCCATCTTCAGTTATAACAATGCTTCCATCCGCTAAAATAAGTATATATTTCTTTTCCATATCAGATGTTGTTCTTGTTTCTATATTTTTACAAACACTTGTCTCTTTAACAGATGAAACAATATTATTATATTCCTCATCTGTAATATCAAATAATTCTTTATTTATAATAGCTAACTCTCTTAAAGGCATAAATTTAAATAAACGAAGACTATATATATTATAATTATTTAAGAATTTAATAACATTTAAATAATCATTCATATTAATCTTACAAATAACAGAATTTATTCTTATTTTAACATCATATTTTTTTTCTTTAATATAATCCATTATGTTTTTAATTTCTTCATAATGGTTAAATCCTCTTCCCAAACTATCATTAGTATCATTATCAACAGAATCTATAGATAAAGTAATACTATCTAAATATTTAAAAATTTTATCAATTCTTTCTTTTGTTAATAATTTACCATTAGTAATTATTTTATTCTTAATACCTAAGTTAGAAGCATGTCTTAATAAACGATCAATTCCATCAACTAAAAGTGCTTCTCCTCCAGTCCATGTTATTTCCTTAATTCCACTTTTAGATAATTGACTTAGTATCTTATAATTTTCTTCATAAGATAATTCTTTAATATTAAGAAATCTATGACAATATTTACATGCTTGATTGCATCTTGCTGTAATGTTCCAACATATTTCTTTTTCCATTACTTTAACCTCCTTGCAAGAAGATAACCAAATCTATGAAAATGATCTTTTACACAGTCAACATGAGCTCCCTCAAAAGTTGGTCCATTATTCTCTCTTATAGAAATAATTTCCCAATTGTCATCAAAATAATTAAGTATTTCTCCTTTTCTAAAAAACTTTTCTTTAGGATATTTTTCATAATCATTTTCATCTATTGCCATCATATAGTCCATATATAATAATCCATCTTTTTTTACTATAGATTTTAATTTATTAGTTTTATCTTCTAATGTAAAATCTTTATTTGCACTATAATGAAGTGAACAACTAGTAAAAACAATATTAAACTTTTTATCTGGTACATTTCTATAAAAATCTCTTTTTTCTATATTTGCATAATTAGATATATCTTCCATCTCTAATCTTTCTGTAATACCATAAACCCTTTTTCTTTCTAACTTATATTCTTTTGATTTAAAGCTTGGACTATAATCGTATATTACTTTCTCATCCACAATTGGAAAATCTTTCTCTCCTCCAAATAAAGCGATATCATCTATATCATATCCAGTAACTTTTATTTGTTTCCTAGCAAAAGGCATTAAAAACTTACCATCGGAACATCCAACTATACATGCATCAAAATTATCTTTCCAAGTATTAATTCCCATATTAATTAATTTATATAATCTTTTTGGAGGATTACCCCATATACTTTTAGTTTTCATATTCATTTATCCTTTCTTTAAAATCTAATATCTTATCTAAATCAGCAAAATTAATTGTTTGATTTTTATCACATAAACTCTTATCAGGTTCTGTATGTACCTCAATTAACAATCCATCTGCACCACATGCCAACGAAGCCTTACTAGTATCAGGTACCATGTAAGATAAACCACTAGCGTGAGATGGATCTACAATAATTCTAAAATTAGTATTATGTTTTACATAAGGCACTGCCTGAATATCTAATACATTTCTTGTCTCATTAGAATTATTATTTCTTATTCCTCTTTCACAAAGTATTATATTGTTATTGCCTTCTTTTAAAATATATTCAGCTGCTAAAAACCATTCTTCATAAGTAGCACATAATCCTCTTTTTAAAATAACTGGAGTATTTGTTTTACCAACTTCTTTTAATAGTTCATAATTAAACATATTTCTAGCACCAATTTGAATTATATCAACTAATTTTCCATATTTTTTAACTTGTTCAATACTAGTTAATTCAGTAACTATATGCAATCCTAATTCCTTTTTTATTCTTAATAATATTTCCATTCCTTCATCTCTTAATCCTTGATATGAATATGGACTTGTTCTCATTTTAAATGTTCCTGCTCTTAAAAAATTAATATTTCTTTTTTTTAATTCTTTGGCAATATCTAATAATTCTTCATAACTACCAAAAGTACAAGGACCTGCAATAATCAATTTATCTTTCCAATCAAATTCATATATTTTTTTATTCTTTTTCAAATTTTCAAATAACATATTACAATCACTCCTTTCCTTCTAATAAATTACATTCATAAGAATTCTTAAAATTATCTAATTTTATTAATTTATCATAATAATTATCATTCTTAACACATTTAATTACTTCTTCAATGGTAGTTAAATCATCTCTTGTAGCAACATATCTAAAAGAAATATTTTTTAAGTTTTTAAATTTATTATAATTATTTAAAATTCTATCTTTATTAATAACCGCTCTATAATCACTATTACAATAAATTTCAAAATCTAATTCTTTATCAACATTTTTAATATTTTTAATATCATTTTTATTATTAATACAATTACAATTATATATTTTAGAAAAGCATCCTCTTGTATAAACCATTGGTAATTTCCCACCAAGAATAAGTTGATACTTATTATTACCAAATATCTTTTTATTAGTATAAAATGATAGTTCATAAGATCCAGTAAACATATCTATTTTATTTTCTTTAAGATAATTAAGAGTATGTTTATTCCAAATATAAAGTGTATAATCAGTATATTTTCTCTTAAATTTAATATTTCTACAAAGATATATTTGTGTAAATCTAGTAAACATTACTTCTTTATTTTCTAATAATTTATAGTAATCACTTAAATCCAATCCCTTCCAATTAAATAGTGGAAGCTTATATATAATCTTATCTCCATATTTTTTAATAATATTTTCAATATTAATAAGATTATTAATAGTTTCAATATCATAAATTATCTTAACAAAAGAATCATTTATATACTTATCTATAACTAATGTATTATTTGTTTCAAGATAAATATTTTTAAAATTAACTTTATTATCATATATTTTATGTTTTTTACTTTTTGTATCATTAATAATATAATTTATTGCTTCACTATACAAATTCTTAGATATTAGCAAATCTTTACTATTATTCTTTACATATTTTATCTTATACAAATTTATATTATTATGTTTTTCTAATCTATTTATAAAACTTCTTATATTAAACTTCTTATAATCATTTTCTTTTTCAAAAAAAGTATGTCCATCACCCTTATGATTAACAAGTAAAATCTCTTTAATATGATTATATTCATCTATTTTTAAATCTAGCCAAACATTCTTTTTATTTAAATCATATTTCTTCTTTATTTCTGTATACATATACATTACATTAGGATCTTTATAGTCTTTAGAAAACTCTATTGGTATATTACCGTTAAACTTAATACATATATCTTCTTCTTTAATTTCTTTCAAATCTAAAGCTTTCATTTTGGGTTTAACTCTTCTATTTATTTTTTCAAATAAATTATTATCATTTACATTTAAACCAAATTGATATCCAGTCCTATTATCTACATGTTTATTATTATTTATTTCATTTAATATTTTTCTAATTTCTTCTGGATTTCTTCTTCTTCCTTCCAATTTCATGCAGTCTATATTATCTAATTTACTAACTAAATTTATAGCATCCATATCAGGAACATATAAGAAATGTCCTAAGTCATTATTTACTTCATAAATATCTCTACATGTAATTAAACATTTACCTCGATTTCCTCCACCACCATTAATAAGTGTTCCAAAAAAGCATAATCCTGAAAAGCTAAGACACTGACTTCCCCAAGAAAAGCATTCTAATTCAATTTTAGAACTCTTGGCTACTTTTTCAATTTCTTCTTTTGTAAGTTCCCTTGCTAATATTGCTCTTTCTCCATTTAAACTTTCAATATAATTAACATCATCTATATTATGAGCACCAAACTGTGTTGAAAAATGAAGAGGAACATTAGGAAACTCTTTATTTAAAACTTTGATAAGTCCTAAATCTGCTACTATAAAAGAATCAGGCAATTTATTATTCTTTAAAAAATCTACTACTTCTTCTATTTCCTCATCAAGCATAAGAATATTTAAAGTTAAATAAAACTTAATATTATTCTTATGCAATTTATCAATTAATAAATTATATTCTTCATTACTAAAATTAATTGCTTTATTCCTGGCATTCCATTTTTTAACACCACCATATACTGCATTTGCTTTAGCATCTATTGCAACATCTATATGATTCATATTACTTGCAGGACTAAGTATTTCCATAATAATTATCCTTTCTATTTTACTTTTTTCACTAACTTATACCCATTTTTTTCTATTATTTCCCTTTTACTCTCATCATAATGCATACAACTTACTCTAGACCTATATTGTTCTTGTATTAAAGCATTTAACTCATCTATAGTCATATGATATGGATTATCATCTACTCTAATATCTTGATAGAATTCATCAATTTTATCTTCTTTTAGAAGTGTTAATATACTATTAGGAATATTCTTAGTATCTCCAGAAAAATACACTAGTTTATCTTCTATACTAATTAAATAACTATAAGCTTCCATAATACTATGTACTGCTTTAAATTCCTTTATCGTAAATTCACTAACTTCAATTGGAGCTAAAACATTATACTCACAATTAGTTACACCAAACAGTTCAAGTAATGTATTCATCTTATCTTTATTAGGATAAATAACATTAACATCTTTAATTCCTAACATATCTGAATAAAATAATAAGCTTCCTAAACTTCCTACATGATCTGTATGAAAATGAGTAATAAGTATATATAAAGAATCTATACCATCTAAAATATTGTTTTTAACTATTTCTTCAAATATACTTTCACCACAATCAATTAATAATAATTTATTATCTTTTCTATAAAAAGCAGAACAGTTCTTTTGAGATACGTTAAAAGCACCACCTGTTCCAATAAAATTAAGAAAATTTTTTGACAAGTTTCTCACCACTATTTTCTTTAATTTTTGCACTTACTACTTTATCTACTTCTTCAAACACTTCTTCTATACTTTTATTTTCTGTATTTATTAACACATATGGGATTTCAAATTCATTTAAGAAGGCAAGCATCTTATCATATCCATCGACTTTCTTCTCTGGATCAACTAAATCAAAATCTTTAGAATCTCTATCACGTATTCTTTTCATTCTTGTTTCTACAGATGCATATAATACAATTGTCAAATCTGGAACAGATATAAATTCTTTCATTAAACTAAATATCGGCTTAGAGCTTTCACTACCATTCCAAAAATAATTAGAAGCGAAATGTCTATCTAAAACAATATCTTCATCTTCATGACTTATAAAAGAATGCAAATTTCCCAGTCCAAAAAACCATGCTTTTAATCTTTCATCACGAAGTTTGTAAATGTTAGATACTATCTCCATTAAATTAGTCATTCCATCAGTACTTGGTGTTTCAAACAGTTCTGCTAAAGGCTTTTCCATATAGCTAAAATTATGCTTTTCTGCCACCTTTCTAGCAATTGTGCTTTTTCCTACACCATCCATTCCTTCAATTGCAATTTTCATATTATTATCTCCTTCCTATAAAATAATCTATAATATCTGCAACTCCTGCTTCATTATTCGTTTTAGAAGATACATAACTGGCAAATTCTTTAGCCTCATCAATTCCATTTTGTAAACAACCAGTATTTTTAAAATCGTGAAACAACTCTATATCATTCTTTCCATCACCTATTACTAAAATATCATCTAAATCAAGTTTTAATTCTTTAGCTAAACGCTTTAATCCAGCAGACTTAGTATCAGGCTTAGTTCCAACTTCTATATAGTTAATTATTTTATTTATTGCAGTTTCATTGGAGTTTTTATAATATTCTGTTACGTAAAGACTAGGAAATTCTTTTTCAAATAATTCTTTAAATGAATCCATATTTTTTTCAGATACAAATAATACTTTTACTATATCGTTAATATTCTTACAATAATTACACAAATCATCTACTACCATTACATTACTTTTTAATCTAGAAGGATATTTTTCATTTAAAATCATATGTTTTAAAGTAAAATACTCTTTTCTATCTGAAAACTCCCAAAGTAATCTATTTATGTGAATATACATATCATTTTTACGAGCAAAATCTATTAATTTCATTACCACATTATTAGGTATATATTGATCATAATATGGGGTCTTATTATCTAAATTCATTACAATACTTCCGTTTGAAAAAACTCCGTAATCGGCATTAATTTTACAGCTTATATATTTAGTAGAAGAATACATTCTAGCAGTTATAAGAGCAATCTTAATACCACTAGCTTTAGCTTTCTTAATAGCCATAATATTTTCTTGAGGTATTACATTATTATCATTAATTAAACTACCACCAATATCTATTGCAATAAGTTTAATAGATCCCATATATCTTCACCTCACTATCATTGTAATTCTCACCGCTCATAAATACAAATATATAATATTTATTTACAGATAAATTAAAGTTATGTCAAAAAAGTTAAAAAAAATACATTAATTATTTCTTAATGTATTCATTTATAAACTTAATTGCTGGGAATGATAAATAGTCTTTATTATATACTAAAGAAATTCCAAATTTAGGAAAATCACAATCTATTTTCACTTCTTTTATAGTTTTATTATTTAGCTCTTCCTTGACACAGTCTTTTATAACATATCCAATTCCAATATCCTTTTCAACAGCAGAAACAATAAGTTTAGTAGTATCAACAGATAGCACTATATTTAAATTAACTCCATTATCTCTTAATTGTCTTTCAATATTTCTTCTCATAGAACTTCTCTCAAGTGGAAGAACTAAATTAACATTATCTAAATCTTTAATAGATTTAATTTTATATTTACTATTGTTACTACTTATAAAAATTGTATCAAACACAGTTATTTTTTCTAAATTAAATCCAAATGGAGCCTCATCCTCTGAATAGTTATCTATTACAAAATCTATTCTATGATGCTTCAAACCATCTAACAACTCTGACGTTGAATCACTTATTATATCTATTTTAATACCATTATAATCGTTAATAAACTTTTCAACTATATCTAGCAAATAAAAGTAAGCTATATGAGATTGACAACCAATTACTAACTTACCACTATTTAAATTTTTAGAAAAATTAATATATTTTTCTGAAGCCTCTAAATAAAAAATAGCTTTTTCTACTTGTTCTAATAATATATTTCCCTCTTTAGTTAACTCTATACCTTTATTGAATCTATAGAATAACTTAACATCTAATAAATCTTCAAGATTTTTAATTTGTTTACTAATTGCAGGTTGAGATACGCATAATATCTCTGATGCTTTTTTAAATGACTTAGTAGTAGCAACATGATAGAAAACTTTATATAAATTTAAATTAATATCTTTATTCAAAATACCACACTATTTTTTTATTAATCTAGGACCATTTTCATTTTCAGAACTAGGAGCATCTAAGTTTTCTCCTCTTAATTCTTCTAATGTTTTTGCAATTCTAAGAATTTCTAACTTATTCTTTTCACCACTTACATCAAAAGATCCTTCATATCCAACAGGCTTATGATAAATAGTCTTTCCAATTGGACTATTTAAAGTTATTTCACATATCTCAGAAAATAAATTTCCTTGTTGTGATCCAACTAATCTAAATGTTTCCTCTTCTTCATCTTCACTAGGATCTTCATATTGAAGTCTTAATACTACATAGTCATTTAATTCAACTACATCATCAACATTTTTTTGTTTTTCAACAATTACAATTCTTCTTAAATCAGCTCTTCTTCTTCTAAGCTCACCTAAAATTCTATCTTCATCTCTTTTAGCTTGTTCAAAACCAAAATTATCGTGCCATCCATCACCTACAGCAACTTCATAAGCTTCACTTTTTTCTTTGCTATTTGAATAATATTGATTCTTTAATTCCTCAATTTCTCTCAAATATTGATTATATCCTTCTTGATCTAAATAAATAGGATCGTCATTATTAATATTGTTTCCCATATTATCCCTCCAAAAACAGTAAGTTATTATAACATCAACAACAAAAAAAAGCAATGATTAGCATTAATCATTGTATTTTTTAACAATTTTTATAACAACTTCTTTATCATTTATTTTAGTTTTTATAGCTTCATTAACCTTTTTTAAATAAATAGCCTTACCTATTGGACTATTTAATGTTATCTCTGTAATATCACCATCTAAATTTGGTAAATAATTTCCTGTTAATAATATGTCATACTCTTCAATATCATCTTTCCCATATGTTATAGAAATTCTAACTTTATTACCAATATTAACTATATCTACCTTTTCCTTAACAGATTTAATCACTTTTATATATTTTTTATTGTCTCTTAAAGAATTTAATTTAGCATTAACAGTTCTATTTTCTCTCATAGTTTCTTCAAAAGCAAAATTATCATGCCAACCATCACCTACAGCTTCTTTATATGCAGAGCTTCCAGTACTTGCAATAGAATCAATTTGGTCTTTCATTTTTTCTATCTCATCTAAATATTGTTTATAACCATTTTTATCTAATAATATTTCTTTCATAGTTATCACTCCAAATTAAATAGTATTATATCATATTGTTTTCTTTTCATTAATAAAAGTCACTATCTCATTAATTGTTTTTTCTTGCTGCTCTTCTCTTTCTATAGAAGCTTTATTATCACCTTTTTGCTCACCATAATAACCAAAATAAGCATGATTTCCACCATTAATAATTACTTCTTTTAAATTTAATAAATTATCTTTATTTGAAGAATACTTATCTAAATTAAGTACACCATCCAAAGAACCATAAATAGATAATACTTTAACTCTCTCATCTATTTTATTAGTTGAATAAGCTGCTAAAAGGATTAATCCTTTTACTTTTTCAGAATTATTTGAAACATACATAGCAGCACTAGTTCCTCCTAAAGAATGCCCCATTAAATACCAGTTTTTATAATTATACTCACTAATAACAGTATTTGCTTTATCTTTTCCTAATATAGCTAATCTAAATGGCATATTTACTAAATAACAATCGATTCCATCTTCTGCAAGTTTAAATAATAAAGGTGCATATGCTAAATAATCTACTTTACCACCCTGATAAAAAACAATAGCATTTTCTTCTCCAACTCCATCAAAAATATACATATCTCTTTTTTTAGAAACATTTACTTTTTCACTACTTCTTAAATATTTATAAACTTCAGTACTTGCTTTATAATAAGCATTTATATAAATATAAGCATAAACAACAAGACCTATAACAATAATTCCTAATGATATTAAAATAATATGTGTTCTCTTCTTCATAACTATATCCTTTTAATTAATAATATCATATAAATAAAAAAAGAGAACTATAAATTATAGTCCTCCTCCACTACCAAACGATGATAATTCTTCAGGTGTAACAACTACATTAATTCTCATTCTTCTATTTCCACAAACGAATAATGCTTCACCTTGAGAAGATTGTTTTATACTTTCTTTTTCATTATCATTTAAATCTATTAACAATCCTAAATCATCAACAGCTTGCTTCTTTAATCCCATTATTATGTAATAAGAAGCATTATCAAATATTGCTTTACCTTGCATTATAACTGCTGGAGCAGCAAAGTCACTTGGTTGCTGTGTTATAAATATTGTACCAGTATTATATTTTCTTGCACGACGTTGTACTTGTGCTAAGAAATCAGCTCCTAATGTATTATTATCTCCTAACAATACGTGAGCCTCATCAACTAATAATACAGTATCAACTTCTTTATCTAAACATAATCCCCAAGCATATTTCAATATATTAAAGAATAAAGCATTCTTAATATTTTCTTCAGCATTCATTAACTCTTTAATATTAAATACTATAAAATCACTTTCATGAGACAAAGTTGTATGACCATCAAAATAATATTTTAAATCTTTAGTAAGTGGTCTTATCTTTAACTCTAATTGTTCCATAATATCACGCTCTTGAGTATGATCTGTCATAGATAACAATATAGCTTTTATAGTTTCATAAACATCAGAGAATGTTGGATAATCTTCAGGTCCAAAATCATAGAAATCTCTATCAAAATCAATTCCAAATCTTCTATAAGTATCTTGAACAACTTCACTAAAAAGTGTAAGTACATCTTCAGTAATAGATGGATCATAATATCTCATAAAAGCTTTTAAAAATTGTAATGTTCTTGTTAAAACTGTATAACCAAGACCTTCTTTTATTTCATCTTCATCAGCATCAACAACTATTTGTAAAGGGTTAATCATACCAAATTCTCCACCTTTACCTAAATCAATAGTATCTCCACCGAAGTTTCTAGTCATTTCTTCAAGTTCATTTTCAGGATCTATTGCAACAATCTGACAACCATTTCTAATATGGTTTCTCAATAATAACTTAGCTGTAGTAGATTTTCCACTTCCAGAAGTACCCAATAAAATTAGGTTTGCATTATTTCTATTATTTTCTTTTCTTATTTTATACAAGAACTGATTAAATAATATAACTCCTCCAGAGAAATCAACTCCTAAAAGAGTACTTAACCCAGGATCTTTAACACTATCGAAAATAAATGGATACATTGCAGCAATTGTAACTGATGGAATTGGTGTTCCTACACGTTCTTCAATATCCTGCTTAGGAAATATTGGAACCATAGATTTCAAAGCTTTCTCTTGCTCGAATCTTAAAGCAACAGCTCTCATCTCAAGAGCTTCTAAGAAACTTTTAACATTTGTTTTCTTAAGTTCCAAATCTTCTTTTGTATCAGCTGTAATCATAATGTGCATCTGAAAGTCAAATATCTTAGCTTGACTAGCTGCAATCATAGTTACAAATGATTCCAAAGACTCATAATCCATACGAATCTTTTCTTGCATAGTTCTATCATGTTCATCTTGATATTTTTGTTTTAATTCAGCAATTTGTTTGTTCAACATTCTAGAAACTGTTGAAAAAGGTACTGGAATATGTTTAATAACAATTTTAATTCCAGGCATGCTTGTTAAATTAGATAAGAATCCAGGTGAAATAAACTTTGGATAAGAAACAACAGTTAAAATTGTTGCATATTTATCACTTATAAAGAAATCACTTGGATGGAACTCTAACCCTTTTGGTGCAATTTCTGATTTAAACGAATTAGCCATTTTGAGCCACCACCGTTCTAAATTCTGTTGTTTGTCCACCATTTAGGAAGTTATCTAATATAACTCTTAAATCTTCATTAGATGTTTGTTGTGCAGAAAGTCCAGCAGCTGCAAGAGCATTAATAAGAGTTCTAATTTTCTTTTGTATCTTATCAGGATCTTTCTCTTTAAATAATATGTAATATTCAGTATCAACAACATTATTATTTATAAATGAATGACATTTACTAATGTCTTCTGCTATTAGTTTTCTTATTGCAGGAGAAGTCTCTTGATTATATAGCAAATGTAACTGTGACATATAAACAGATATATCAACAGGTCTATCAGCTACAACTAACCAAAATTCAAAATCAATTTGATTGTACATATTTCTTAAATTAACAAGTGAAGCTTGTTGAGATTCATAATCAAGAATAAAAATATTTCTTGGTGCTATTTTAACACCTGTAACTTTATCTTGATTTCTAAGAACTATTGTTCCACTATTTAACCCTCTTACTGGAACCCAGTCCTCTGTATATCTACTTTTTGTCTTTGTCGCCATAAGTACAGCACCATCCTCTCCATACATATTTTTGTCTATTTACAAAATAGAAATTATATATTGCTTGCAGTAATACCAAAACATTATGCTGATTTGGTATAGGTAATACCAAAAGCATACATATTGCTGCAGGTAACAATGTTAATATTGCAATTAACGTATTAGACATATAATCTTGCAATAAAAACAATAATATTAATGTAACAATAACACCAAATGCAAATATAGCTAAATCAATTCCTCTAAAATAACCAAATATTAGTTTTCCTCGATTAGCATTTGCTGGTATCAAATAATTACCATCCACTATATATCACACTCCTAATATTACTTTTTACTTTTCTTAACAGCTGCAGCATTACGTTTACGAGAAGCATATTTTGGACTTCCAAGTGTACGTCTTCTTCCAGACTTTGCAGCATCTTTTGATTTTTTGAAACCATCGTAATTAGAAAAGTCAGAACCAGTTTTAGCTGATCTTGCAGCATTTTTCATAATCTGTTCAGCAGACATTAAATCTTGATACTCATCCATACTAGATCCGCCTCTAAGTGCTGCAGTATACTCATTATAAAAGTTCTCTTTAGCTTTATCTGTCAATCTCTTTTCATCAGCAGCAGCTTCTGCAATACTTGAATAATCATGATCCCTAGCCCACTGAGTATCATTTCTATCTACAGCGCTTCGATATTCACGATAAGTAAAGTTTCTTCCACCATGTCCATTATTAAAATCAGCATGTCTTGAAGTAAATCCATTTCCAACAATTCCTTTTGTTAATGCATCATCAACATCTTTAGCTGCCTCTTCAACTGCTTTATATCCAGCAATTTGAGCTTCGTCCAAATCAGCTGGTGTACGACCAACTAATCCTCCTAAACGTGCAGCACTTCTTCCTAAGAAAGTAGAACCATTAACTTGGTTTTCATACTTACCAGCATTTACAGCAGCTTGAGAACTTATTGCTCCAGAAATACCTTGAATTGGATTTCCGTTTTTACCAGCTCCTTTAAGTCCAGCTTGTCCTCCTCTTATTGCTCCTGCAACAGCGGCACCAGGTGAACCAAAGAAGTTTTTAGCAGCTTGTCCCCATTTACCTTCTTTAGCTGATTCAGCAGTATTACTAATATTTCCAGCTCCTGCAATAGCTAAACCAGCAGCAGCTCCTCCAACAAGACCAGCAGCTTTTCCTATTGTTTTAACATCATCAAATAGGTTTCCTCCGCCAGTATCTTTTAGACCTAAAGCATCTTTTATAAATTTAGGAGCTTCTTTAGCAAAGAAGATCAATCCTAAAATTAAGAATATTGTTAAATATGTACCTCTAAATCCTTGTCTTTCAGGAAATTCCGAGAATATTCCACCTTTGTCATTAGCATTTACAAGTAAATGTATTAAAACAATAACAACATAAACAAGACCTAGTTTTAAGAAAATATCTAAGAAAGTACTTGTCAGGCTTTTTACCCAATGGGAGAATGCCCCATCTTTAGCACCTTTAGGATCTATAAGTGACATAATAGGAACTGGTGCAATAACTTCCAAAACAATCATTTTAAATAAACGTTTTGCAAGGTCTATTGTAATACCTAAGAACAAAGCAAGCTCAAGCACTCCAACAATTGTAGAAATACCAAACATGTAACTATATCTATAATACTGAGAACCTAACTTTGCTCCTCTTCCATTACATTTAAGTTTTACTTTACTAAAGAACTCATCCAAATCTTTTATTGGTGGAGTATTTTCAAAAGTTCCTTCTCCACAAACTTCATCTAATTCTTCACTAGGATTAAAGAATCCCTGCAGGGTGGTTATTGATATTTCTTCCGCGGTTTTCTCGACGGTATCATTTACATCACCAACAAAATTTATACCTAAATCATTTTCAGCTCCAAAAATAAACTTTGGTAAAACAGGAAGGAATGCATCTTGTGCTCTTGCTAAAATTCCCCTAGAATCACCATTTCCAAATAATAAGCCAGGAAGTAACATAAGCGCTCCAATCATAAGAGCTACTCTAGTAAATATTTTTGCTACTCCTTTATCATCTTTACCATTTAATTTGTCTGGATTAATAATATATTGGAAAAACGAGAACGATAATTTAAAAGCCATAAATATACCGAGAATAACATATATTCTTTCATATATACCACTAAAGATTTGAGAATTTGTTGTTATTTGAGACATGTCAAACACACCAAAAAGAACCCACTTTACTAGGCCAAAAACTAATTTATCAAGTAATCCAAAAATCCATCTTAGGATATCGGTAACCCATCCACCTTCTTGAACTCCCATATAAATCACCAATCCTGTATTATATTACTATTATAACATAAAAGAAAGCAATAACAAATAAATTATTGCTTTTATTTTAATCATCAAAATACTTTACAGTATAAGGATTATCTAATGTACCAGTACCATCCTTATACAATACTCTAGAACCTAATTTAATAATTGGTCTAATACTTGATTTAGCACTACAGAAGCTAAGCTCTGCATATCTTTTATTTATAACATATGCTTCATTTGTACTATCAGCATTAGCTGTTAATAACCACCAAAAATCATTAAATTGTGATAAATAGTTATAGTTTCCACAAGCACGTGAAGTAATTGTTCTACAATTTGGATCAAGCGAAGCCTCCATGAAATAATATGCAGGAAGCATTCCAGCCTTTTGATCTTCTAAAACTGTACTACATTCTATTCTACCACTTATATCAGTATCAGTTTCTTTTCTCTTACCAATACATAAATCTATAGTTGTTAACAAATTTCTTGTCTTAGAACTATATTTCTCTTTATTTAACAAAATAGCTGATCCATTATAGAAATATTCAACATTTTCCATTGCTCTACTTTTTAAGCCATTCTTTTCGTAATCATTAATACCTTGATTCTTTTTAGTATCTTCATTATATCTATCATCCCAAGCTACTGACTTTTGTAAATATCCAGTATAAATAATTAAGATATTACCTTGTTCATCTATTGAAACAACTCTATATAAATTATCATCAATTTGAACATAGTTATTAACTTCGTCTCCCCTAAATACATACTCTCCAGTTCCAGTTAGACTTTGATAGTCTGTAACAAATCTACCATTTACTTTTTCATATAGTCCTGAACCACTAACAGTTCCTCCACCATTATCTTCTATAATTTTTGAAGATAATTTAATACTTGAATTCTTTCCACATGTTAAATCAGGAACATAATCTACATGACCATCTATTGTTTTAAAAATAATAACACTACCACCACATCTACTTCCATCTTTAGTCATCTCAGACAAATCTCCAATATACCCTTGACTAGTTAAAAAATTAACAGACACAGGATAAGAAGTATTAGGAGTAATTCCATCTACTACTCCAGGCTTATCCTTAGTATATTTTCTAGCAGCAGCAACTACTTTTTCTTCTAATTTTTCAAAAGAAAACTTAGAACCACCAGTAATAGCATTAGATAAGAAAGAAATAATAATTACAGCTACTATTAAAACTCCTAAAATAATTAAATATTTAATTAATTTTTTATCCACAATAAATACACCTCTTTTTGATATTATTCTAATTATATTTTATCAAAGTATTAAAAAAAGACAAGAAAAAAAGGAAGTAATACTTCCCAATATTTTTACTAAACGTTATTCCAACAAGTAGCCCAGTTGGTTGCAGTTTCTTCTCCAGCATCTTGTCCACTTGCAACAAGTCCCATGATAACGTTAACTAATGTTACTGCAAAGAAAACAGCAACAGCAGCAATAGCACGTTTTACAAGCTTACTAGTAGCAGCTTTAATCTCTTTATCATCACTTGCTAAAACAGCTTTAGCTAAGTCAATAACTCCCATAATTAACAATGCAATTGGAACTAAGATCTGAATAATACCAAATAATGCCTTAATAACTCTAACGATTTGTTCAAGTCCACCACATGCACCATTATTTGCTAAAAAAACTAAAATATCCATAATAACAACACTCCTCCAAATTCAATATAATATTACTATAATCAATATTCTTTGTCAATATTTACTCTTGTATCATACCCATATGTATTAACATATCATTAAGTTCTAGTGATCTTTCACGATCATTAATTGGAGGCAAAACATAAAATATGTCAAGCCCAGATTCACGAGAAAATTCTTTTACATCATCTTCATTCAAAGTTGACTTATTAATTATAACTTTTCTCCCCTTTAATTTTGTAAATATTTTTCTATCGCTCATTAATAATTTATTAAGTTTTATAACTGAAGGTTCAATAAGATACAATACATCATCACAAATTGCATCTTCATACTGATTAAGATCAACAAGTACATAGTTATAATCCTTAGCTTTTATTACTTCTCTTGCTAAAGCATCATGACTAACCGAAATCATATTTTGTTCTCTAAAGAAAGCAAAATCTTGTTTATTAACTTCTATGGCCAATATAGTCATATCATAATTTTCTTCTAATTCTTTCTTGATCATATAAATTAAAGAACTAGCTCCTGCACTCTCCGTTACATTTTTTATTCCAAGAGTTCTTAATCTTCCAGACATCAAATCTACTTCTTGTTGTTCACCACCAACTAATCCAGGTGGATTGCTAGGCATATTAGGCATACCTGGCATATTAGGTGGCATATTTGGCATTGGTGGCATTGCATCTACTTGATGCAAATGTGCAACGTCATTATAAGTATTAGGATTATTTAATAAATAAACAACACCTTCTCCATTAGTTGTAAAATTATAATAACCCATTGATATCAATTTAGATAAGAAATAATTACTTGCAGCTGTAGATGTTGGTGGCATTAACAAAATAATTTTATCAATTGGTAATCCAATAGATATCTTTTGATATGTAACCAAATCATCTGAACCTTGAAGAGCAGTAATATCTATAATCATATGAGCAAAGTAGAAATTAGTAAAAGTACTTATAATCTCATCTGCAGAAAATGTACCTCTTAACGTTTTTATTGCTTCAATATTAAATGAAGATAGTAAATTCTCTTGCTGATTTAAAACTAATACATTCATATACTAACTACCCCTTTTTCTCTTTTTAAACATATTTATTTAATAAAAATAAAACAAAGATAAACAAATTATTATCTTCTAATAAAATTTCTCCTTCCTATTTTTACTCTATAATAATTATAATATTATTTTTAATTAATATCAATATAAAAAAATCTTAACAAATAAAAAAAGATATGTCTTAAACATATCTTGTCATACTATTTACCAACTACTCCAGAATAGAATTTTTGTTTTGCAAAAGGTTTCTTAGGAGCTTGATTAGGTTTTGTCATTAACTGTGGTTTTTCTTGCTTTTGAGTTTGTAATGACGCTATACCAAGCAATTGTGCTTCAGGAGAATCAGGAGCAGCTTGAGGTAATACTTGTTGAACAGTATTATTTTGCATTAATAATGACTGCTGTTGCATTTGAGAATTTCCCATTAACGGTGGAGCTTGATTACTTGTGCTTCCTGTAAATCCAGGTAAAATAGCTGAAGCAACTGCTGCATTAGTAGCTGCTTGTGAATCATTTTGTTGAATTATTGGACTTCCAACTCCTTGTCCTATAACAGGAGGTTGCATTAAATTACTACCTGGTGCTTGTTGTTGAGGTTGAATTGGATTTGAAGGTTGCATCAAATTTGCCCCTTGCATCAACACTGGTGGTGTACCAGAAGTTTGTCCAATAATAGGAGGCTGCATAACATTAGCTCCAGGAACACCCTGCGGTGGAATAGGATTTTGCTCTATCATACTAATAGGGCCTGTATTTTGTGACGCTGAATCACTTTCAGAACCTACAATATTTGATAATGGATTAATTGGAATGACTGGTTTAGCTGGTTCATTATTTTCAGGCTCAACATTATTACTTTCTTCAACTTTTTCTTCTTCAGTTTTTTCTTCTTGTTGTTCATCTTTTGGTCCGTCTACTTTACTAAAATCAGCTGTTTTAATTGAACTTTTCTTAGAATGACTATCATCAGCAGCTTCTTTAGATTCTTCTTTAGTTTCCTCTTTTGTTTCTTCTCCATTATATAAAGAATCAAACCTTACTCCATGATTTACCAAATATTCTTTTAAATATTCACTAGGTTCAGAAAATTCTTCCTTACCATTTATATTTTTAACATAAATATTTTTAGAATGTGCCTGATTATTCTTATCAACATAGAATTCACATACACTTACAACTTCATGTTCATATTTTCCTTCATTGGAATTAAATTTACCTTTAACCATAATAGACAATTGAATACTTCTATATATAGTATTCAAAAATTGATCTGCATTCATATTAGTATTAAGCATACCATATAAGCAATATGGAACACTTTCTGCTTTATCTGCATACATTGTAGATAATACATGGTGTCCTGATAAAGTTGCATTTTTAATTGCAACAACAGAATCATGATTTAATACTTCTGAGAATATCAACCATCTTGGTCTTTGCTTCATTGCAAGAGAAAGTATATCTGAATACTCAGCTATATTATTAGTCTTCAATGAAACAATATCTCTTCCCTTATATAAAGAATCTAACTTTAATTGTGATTCAGATTCTACTGTAACTATTTTTTCACTATTAGGTATTTTAGATGCAAGATATTTTACTAATTCTTCTTTACCAGAATCTAAGTCACCACATACAATTATATTGCAATGAGCTTTTAAACAATTTAATAAAAATTCTCTTATTTCACTTTTTAAATATTTATCATTTTCAATTTCTTCTTCAATCTTTACTGAATCTAGTGAAGTTTTACTAAAAATTGCAGCAATACCATTTTTAGCTACAGAGCCATGAACAAAACTCATAGATATATCGTTAATAGTAACATCCAAAAATGGATTAGCCATATTAAAACTCTTACCAACAAAATCGCAGCATTGAGAAGCTAAGTTTTCAATAAAAGCATTATTAATTTCTCCATTATCTTCTCTATACAATCCGCTTTTTAAAGATTTAACCCATAACTGTCCATTGTTATTATATGAAACTTCTACAACATCACTATTATCAAGTAAATCTGCTAATGCACCAAAATCAACTTGAACTACATTACTTGTAGTAGCTACATTAGCATTTGCTTCCTTAGCAGCTGCTATTTTATTAGCAGTTTCTTCAGAAACATCAATGATATCATCAAAACTTTCAGCTCCGTCCATATCACACCTCTAAACAATCTTCCCTTTATTCTTTAATACAATCTATTTACATAGACTAGCTTATTTTAATTATATGATAGATTACCCAAAAGTGCAATAAAGATTATAATTATAAAAGACTTTTATTTGAAATATTTTACTCATTATGATATTATCAACACGAGGTGTATAAAAATGACAAAATTTAAATTTATTATTTTACCAATTCTATTACTAATAATTTTTACAGGATGTGGAAAAAGTAATATAAAAGACATCAGTTATTCTAAGTTTAATGACATGATTAAAGATGAAGAATCATTTTTCTTTGTAGTAATTAGAGATGGTTGTTCACATTGTGAAGCATTTGTTCCAAAATTAGACGAAATATTAAAAGAAAATGACATTACTGGTTACACATTAAATCTTGCAAAAATGAGTCAAAAAGAACTAGATGAATTCTATAGCAAATATGACGTAGAAGGTACTCCTACAACAATATTTATTGAAAAAGGAAAAGAAGCATCTCTACTTCAAAGAATAGATGGTAACGTTTCAAAAGAAAAAATAATTTCTAAACTAGAAACAACTGGATATATAAAAAAATAACCGAAAGGTTATTTTTATTTTGAAAATAATTCATCTATTTTATTTCTAGGTAACATTATCTTAGTATCTTTATCTACTTTTATTTCAAAATCACCTGATGAAAAATCACATTTTTCTCCATCCAAACACCAAGGAAGATCTTTTTCATCATTTACTTTTATTTTTAAATGATCACATGAATAAAAATATACTCCTGGAACATGAGAAACATCTGTTTTTCTAACTCTTAGCAAAGCTTTTATAATATCTCTTCTTTTCTTTAAAGTACAAAAGATAACTTCTACTTTTCCATCATCAAGTTTAATATTATCAAATATCTTTATACCTGCAATTCTAGTAGCATTAGATATAAATAGGAAAGAATACAAACCACTATATGTTTCTCCATTTACTTCATAATTAATATCATGCATTTTAGTAAACTTAAAGAAATTCTTAGTAGCGTTCATAACATAGGCTAAATAGCCTAATTTCTTTTTAGTTCTTCTACTAGTTTCATATGGAATATTCATAAACTTTCCAAAACCTGCAACATAAATAAATGGAATTTCATTAATAGTACAAATATCAATTTTCCTAGTAACTCCAGCCATTAATAGTTTAAGATTTTCTATTGGATCTTTACCATAGCCCAACATTTTTCCAACATCATTAGTAGTACCCAAAGGAATATGAGCTAAAATAAGTCTTTTCTTTCTTTTAAAGTTTCCTCTCATAGACTCATTAAAAGTACCATCCCCACCAATAGATATAACTAAATCAACATCATCATCAAGAGTTTCTACTATATCAATAACATGACCTTTATACTTAGAAAACATTATTTCAGGTTCATATTGATTATCACGTAATATTTTTTCAAACTCTTCTAAAAAATCTTTCTTAACTTTTTTCCCACTATGTTTGTTATATAATACTACACACTTTTTCATATTATCACCTACATCTTAGTTGCTTTAAAAATTCTTTTCCATAATTTATCTGTAGAATAATTTAAAACACCTACTTTATATATTCTTAAACCATATTTAGTTACCAAAAAATCAAATACAAATAGAACTACAATTGATATTAATAAATCTACTATTCCTATTTGTCCAATTAGTAATAAAGCTGGAGAAAGTAAAAACGAAAATAATGGAACATAACTTAATACTTTAATAAAAGAACTTCCATCAAATGCACTTGCCATAGTAGCTAAATAATAGCTAATCATCCCTATAATCATAATAGGTGCTTGTATACTTTGGTAATCTTCTGGATTAACTGTCATACTTGCTAAAATACCAGCTATCAAAGAATATGCAACAAATGACAAAACAATCAAAACAACAATTAAAGGTATTAGATAATAAAATTGCCCAGCTATTTCTAAACCAGAAAAAACATCTAAAATATTAGAAATAATACCTCCTGCACTTTCACCAGAAATTATACTTCTTGAAACCAGTCCAATCGCTGCAAATAATATCCATAATAATGCTTGAAATATAATAAAAGCATTATTAGCAAGTAATTTTGAATAAAAATGAACTTTAGTAGGAACATTTGAAATTATTATTTCCATACTTCTAGTTGTTTTCTCTTCATTTATTTCCCCACCTATTAATTGCACTAATAAAATTGTTAACATAAATAAAGGTAAAATTACTACAGGAAAAACAAATGAAAACATGATGTCTTCTTGTTCTTTACTAGAATTCTTTTCTTCATCTAAAAATACTTTTTCAACATCAACAGATGAAGAAATCATATTCAATTCTTCTATATTAATACTACTTTCCTGCAAAGCTTTTTGATATTTAGTACTATTAATAGATTGAACAAGGATTTGATAAGTAGTCTCATTTATATAGCTTTCTGTAATTATCTTAGCAGAAACATATTTATATTTATCAAAATCAAACTCAATAATAATATCACTGCTATCTTTTATTTCATCTTCTAATTCTTCTCTTGATTTATCACTTCTATTAAATTCTAAATTATTACTATTATCTACAATATTTTTATAATTTTCATAATTATCTATAAAAGATTCATAAAAATTGTTAGTTTTATCTACAACATATACATTTACTGTATCATTAAAATTTCCACCAAAGAATGATACTATATAATCTAAATTAAATACAACGAGTAACAAAACAAATATAACAATATTTGATACGATAAAAGATTTAGACTTAAATTTCTTTTTTATTCCATAAAAAGTTAAATACCAAAACTTAGACATCATTTTGCTTCACCTACCTTAGAAATAAATATCTCATTAAGTGTAGCTTCTTCAACAAGAAACTTAGTAACATTACAATTAGATATCTTTTTAAATACTTTTGATACGACATCATAATCTTCTATTTTTACAATATATTCATCATCTTTTTCAATTACATCAATTACACCTTTAATACTTTTTATATCATCAATCTTAATATTATCAGCTTTAATAAAAATATTTCTTTTTCTATAATCATTCTTTATATCTTTAACATATCCAGATAATATACTTTTTCCTTTAACAAGTATAACCATCTTCTCACAAAACTCTTCAATATGTTCCATTTGATGAGATGAAAAAATAATAGAACAACCATTTTTTTGTAATTTTCTAATATAATTTTTAAATAATTCAACATTAATAGGATCAAGTCCTGTAAAAGGTTCATCAAGTATCAATAAAATAGGATCATTAATTATTGCAGAAATAAATTGAATCTTTTGCTGATTTCCTTTAGATAACTCCTTTATTTTTCTATTCTTATATTCTAAAGCATCAAATTCTTTTAACAAATCATCCATTTTAGATATAACTTCTTTTTCAGTTAATCCTTTTAATACTCCATAATATATTAATTGATCTTTAACAGTCATTTTAGTAAGTAAGCTTCTCTCTTCTGTAACATATCCAATTTTATCTGTTAAAGAATAATCAATAGTTTTTCCATTTAGAGTAATCTTTCCTTCATCTTGTGGCAAAAGTCCAAGTATCATTCTAAATGTAGTTGTTTTTCCTGCTCCATTTTCTCCCAGTAAACCAAATATTTCTCCATTCTTAACTTCAAATGATAAATGATTAACAGCACAATAGTCTCCATAATATTTAACAACATTATCAACTTTTAACACATTATCACCTATCTTTCTATTTCAACATCACAACTTATTGGATAATGGTCACTTAAATATCCACCATCATTAGAATCACTATGAATTTTTGCATTCTTAAAATCTAATCTTCTATCAAGGAAGATATGATCAATCGCTCTTATACTTTTATCTCCTGTATATGTAGACATTGTATTTTCTTTAAATGGATCATCATAATTATCAGCAAACTTTTTTAAATTAGGATTATCAAGTGTCATATTATAATCTCCAGTCATAATAAAATACTCATCTTCTCCTCTATTAGAAAATACTATTCTTTTATATATTTTAAGAAGTCTTTTCTTATTTGCTACACCGCTATTATCAATATGTGTATTAACAATTAAAAATTTATCTTTTCCAACCATAATATGTGCAACAACACAAATTCTTGGAAATTTATCAGCCTTTGTCTTTCTACCCAAAGAATGTATTTTATCAGATAATGAATATGTATTATGAGACAATAACTCATAATCTTTTTTTATTATTAAACAATTATATTCATCTGAAAGAAAGAAACTATGTCTACTTTTCCCCATAATATTATAATCAGTTAGTTCTTTAGCTAAATACTTTTTCCCTTTTCTAGATAGCTCTTGAACTCCCAAAATATCTGGATTTTCCTTAATAATATAATCTTTAACTTTAGCGTATCTTCTTTTCCATAATCCAAATATTTCTTCAAATATTTTATGCTTTATATTGAAAGACATAACTTTCATACTATCCCTACTTTCTCACAAATATAATTATACATAATTTAGGAAAATAATTAAATACAAAACAAAAAAATCGAACTATTAGTTCGACTTTAATCACATTTTTATTTTTTTACATAATATCCATATACATCATTTTTGCTTAATAGTTTAATCATTGGATATCTTTCTAAAACATTCTCTGGAGTTAAATCAGGCTGTTTATGAATCTCAAAAATATTATCTTCTTGAATTCCTTGTGGATAGCAATAAGGAACTGCTACTATCATTTCTTTGCATCTATTATAAGCATATTCCAAAACCCTTTGAGCTTCTTCTATCTCTAGATGTTCAATAACATCTCCAAAGATAATAACATCATAATAATCATATTTAAAATCTTTAATATCTGAATTATAAACTTTATTATATTTTTCTTCCAAATCAAATCTTTCTATATTTGGTTTAAATACTTCAACAGCATCTATATTTTTAAATGAATCATATAAAAGATCATAATAAGTTCCTCTTCCAGGTCCAACATCTAATATCTTTGCATCTTCATTAAATTTACTTTTTAAATATTCTTTTACTTCTTCTTTATAAAATACATATGAACCTGACATCTTATCGCCTCTATCCTATGTAATTATATAACATATTAATAATGCATACAATATAAAGATATCTATATTTATAAACAAAAAAAACTAACAATCTTGTTAGTCATATTTCAACTCGATAATTCGAGTTTACTACAAATATGGTGGAGCATAGCGGGATCGAACCGCTGACCTCCACGGTGCAAACGTGGCGCTCTCCCAGCTGAGCTAATGCCCCAAATCAACTGACAACAATAATATTAACATTTTAAAACCATGTTGTCAATAGCTTTTTAACTATCCTTCATTATTATCTATCCCATTAATAATAAAATCTTTATCTTTGTGAGGTTCATCGAAAAGTAAATCTCTATAGTTTTGTTGCCTTAAAACCTCATAAACAACTATAGCACAGCAATTACTTAAATTAAGTGCTCTAACATTAGCAGTCATTGGAATTCTCATACATCTATCAAGATGATCTTTCAATAATTCTCTTGGAATACCAGTAGACTCTTTCCCAAATATTAAATATATTTCTTTTGAAGTATCACTATAATCAAAACTAGTATGAGGCTTATGACCATATCTTGTAAAATAATAAAACTCTCCATTATTCTTACTTAAAAAGTCATCATAATTTTCATAAACATAATACTCTAGTTTATCAATATAATTAACTCCACTTCTTTTTAAATGAGCATCATCTAATTTAAACCCTAAAGGTTTTATAAGATGTAATCTAGTTCCTGTTGCTACACAAGTTCTCATTATATTACCAGTATTTTGTGGAATTTCTGGCTCATATAAAACAATATTAATCATCGCTATCACCAAGGTTTTTCATAAATTGCTTAACATCCATAATAGTAAGTTCTTTGTCATCTCTTTGAATCATCTCATATATTTTTTCTTCTTTAATATATATTAAAGCTGGATATTTTTTTAATATTAAATTACTACCATATTTTTTATTAAAAGACTTTATAAAATTTCTTTTATTATTAACATCAGTAATATTTAAATAAATAATATTTAACTTTCCATCTTCAATCAAAGGAAGCATTTTTTCTTCTAAAGTTCTAGAATTACTATCATTAGCAACACCTAAATATAACAAGACATCATCATTTTCATTTAAATACTCATCTATTGCATCTACATTTAATTCTAAAACCTTACCTCTTAAAACAGGAACTTTATTACTATACTTCTTTTGATCATTATTAATAACATATATTATTAAAGAAGCTACTATAACAATCAAAAAAAGAAAAAAACAAATAACATAATTTTTCTTTGGTATATCAACACTTTTATTCATTATTATCACCAACTAAATTATACAATAAAAAAAAGAAAAAGAAAATTAATTTCTACTATCAAATTTCTTTCTCTCTTGTGTATTTAATATTCTTTTTCTTAATCTAATAAAATGAGGTGTTACTTCTACAAGCTCATCTGAATTAATATAATCAAGTGCATATTCAAGTGATATAGGTCTTGGTCTTTTTAATACAACAGTATGATCACTTCCAGCTGCACGAATATTAGTTAAGTTCTTACCTTTAGTGGCATTTACTGCAAGATCATTTTCTCTTGTATGTTCTCCTACTATCATTCCTTCATAAACATCTACACCTGGTTCAACAAACATAATACCACGGTCTTCTAATCCACCTAAAGAATATGCAGTTGTTTTACCTTCATCTATTGATACTAAAACTCCAAGTGTTCTTTCTCCAATATCAACAACAGCCATAGGTTTATATTCTTTGAATGAATGATTTATTATTCCATAGCCTTTTGTTAAAGTTAAAAAGTTAGTAGTAAAACCAATTAAACCTCTTGATGGTATTGTATAAATAAGTCTAACTTGGCCATTAACATTATTCATACTATCCATTATTGCTCCACGATGTCCTAATTCTTCAATTACATTTCCAACTGTATCTTCAGGGCATTCTATTTGCAATTCTTCGTATGGTTCAAGTTTAACTCCATTTTCTTCTTTTAAAATAACTTTTGGTTTACTTACTTCAACCTCAAATCCTTCTCTTCTCATATTTTCGATAAGAATACCAAGATGCAATTCTCCACGTCCAGATACAATCCAACTTTCAGAGTCATTTGGTTCTACTCTTAAACTAACATCCCTTTGAGTTTCTTTAATTAATCTTTCTTCAATTTTTCTAGCAGTTAAAAGTTTTCCATCTCTACCACAAAATGGTGAAGAGTTTGTTCCAATAGTCATTTGTAGTGTTGGTTCATCAATATGAAGAATTGGTAAAGCAATTAAATTATTTGGTTCACATAATGTTTCTCCAACAGATATATCAGCAAGCCCAGCTACAGCAACAATATCTCCTGCTTCTGCACTTTCAACCTCAATTTTCTTAAGTCCAAGATATCCAAATAGTTTTTGAATTCTAAATTGTTTAACACTTCCATCAAGTCTCATGCAAGAAACATTTTCTCCAACTTTAATTACTCCATTATGTACTTTTCCTATTCCAATTCTTCCTACATAATCATTATAGTCAAGCAAAGCTGGTTGGAATTGTAATGGAGCATTAACATCTCCACCTGGTTCAGGTATTTCAGAAATAATATAATCTAAAAGCCCATCAAAGCCTTTTGTTTGAGTAGAAATATCAGGATCCAAACTACTAGTTCCATTAATAGCAGAAGCATATACAACTTTAAAATCAAGTTGTTCTTCAGTAGCACCAAGATCCATAAATAACTCTAATACTTCATCAACAACAGCTTTACATCTTGCTGATGGCTTATCTACTTTATTAATAACAACTATTGGTTTAACCCCAGCTTCTAAAGCTTTCTTTAAAACAAACCTAGTTTGAGGCATAGTACCTTCATATGCATCAACTACAAGTAATACTCCATCAACCATATTCATAATACGTTCAACTTCTCCACCAAAATCAGCATGACCTGGAGTATCAAGTATATTAATTCTATAGTCTTTGTAATTAATAGCAGTTGTCTTTGCAAGAATAGTTATTCCACGTTCATGTTCAAGTGGATTAGTATCCATTGAAATATTACTAGTATCCTCATTTTCCCTAAATGTCCCACTAGACTTAAGTATTTCATCAACAAGAGTTGTCTTACCATGGTCAACATGGGCAATAATTGCTATATTTCTTTTTTTCATTTATATCACTCACTTTTTCAAACTTTCTAAATTATAGCATAAAACCCACAAAAATCAATACTTTTTTGACTTTGTGGGTTTACAACATATCAATCTAACTAATTTATTATTCCTAATTTAGAATAATATACTTCATTATTTAAATCATGAAATTCTATTAAAGCATAGTATTCTTTAAACCTATTTGGTTTTAAAGATATATCAATATTATTCTTATCAATAGTATTCAAATATCTTTCTTCTGATTCTAGCCAATCCATATCAAAATTTCCGTTATTAAACAAATTGTATCTTAAATTAGCTACTGAAATATTATCATAATCATCATAATTTACTAAACCTGAAAGTGGATAAATACCACTATCTAGAATAGTACCAACAATTTCACCTAAATTACCATTAAACTTTAAATTAAATATAGTATCAAGTTCATCTTCAGAATCAGATAAACTTCCATAAATGAAATCATCATAATCTTTTATGTAAGAATATATTTCTCCATTTATATATAAAAGATTTGAATCTTTAAATACAAGCTTATTATCTTCTAAATATACTGCATTAGATTCTAATAATAATTCATATTCATCATCTTTTTTATCAAACAAATAAATATTCGCTGATTGATAGTTTCTTAATTCATTCTCGTCTAATTCTATATATATACCATCTTTTGATTTTCTTATATCATTTTTTAGCATATTAATATTAACATTAGATGCACTACTAGCTTTCTTAAATCCAGTTCTTGTAAAATAGAAATTACTTATAAAAGAATAATAATCATCATTCCATAAACTTTTAAATGATGCTAAGTGAATACCAATAGCTAAATCATTACCATAATAAGGAAAATATACTGATATTCCTTTAGAATACGAATTCAAACTACTATTATAAATAACTACTTCATTTATAGAATCTAATACTTCCTTAGCAGCATTTTTATCATTTGAAATTGAAACTAAAGAACTAACCATTTCATATAAATCAACAGTATCATAATCATTAGCTCTTGTTCTTCCATAAGTAAATAAATTTTTTCTTACATTAGCAATTTTGTAATAATCACTTTCTAAATTAATACTCTTAATAAACTTATTAAAAGCTTTATTTAATTTATCAATTTTAGTTAAATCTAAAACAGAAAGAGTTGAATCAATACTATTTGCATGTGTAGAATTATAAGCATTTACTACACTATCAGATTGATCTATAAAATATCTAGATATCTTATATGCATCATCATTTGGAGATATCTCTTCCAAGAAATTCAATCTATTTAATATTTTAGATAAATATAAAACTTCTTCTGAACCAATCATATAATTACTATATTTACTCATAATATTAGCAATATGTAAGTTTGCTTCCAAACAATTATAAAATAAAGTTAATTCCATTGTATTATCTTTAAATGGGCTTTTACTAAACGCTTCATCTAAATCAATAATAGATAAATAATCATTACTTAATTCATCTTGTTCAATACCAGCAGCTCCTAAACCATGATTCCAAAAAACCATATCAAAATATTTAGCAGGATAATTTTCATAAGAATAATTTAAAAATTCAAGTAAAACATCACTATCTCCCATACTTTTAATAGATAATGATTCTTTTTTTGTAAATCCATCACTTGTCAATTCATAAATACCTATCTCATTGCTATTAACAAAATTGTGCCACTTCTTAGAACCACCAACCATCAAAAGAACATTATTATGTTCCAAATCAATTTTGCTTCCATCTATATCAGATATACTATAAGTACCTTGTCTTGATTTAGATTCCAAATCTGATCCAACCATATAAATCATAAATGTTCTACTTTTATCATACACACGTTCTGAATTATCAATCTCTAAAATACAAATTAAAGCAAATACAAAACAAGCTAAAAGAGCTACCCCAATTATCAACCATTTTCTATTACTATTAGGTTTTCTATAAGAATAACCATTATCATAATGATAATATGAATCATCATTATAACCATGATTATATATATTATTAAATTTACTAGATGATTCATTATTTCCATAATAATTATAATTATTATAGTTATAACTATTGTTCATATTATCACCAGATTTCTATTATTTTATTTTTCTAATAAGCATAAAAAGTATCATTATTTAAATCATATAATTCTATCATTACATAATAATTACTTAAGTTATCAGAAACATAACTTAATGTATCATTTTCTTCGTCAAAACCAATTTCAACTTTTTCTAAATTTTCATTCCAATCTACTTTTAAATTACCATTATCCATTAATTTATAATTAACTTGGTAATATTCATCAGGATCTAATAATTTTTCAACAATTCCCATTGTTGGCTTACTTCCACTATCATAATTAGATCCAACTATATTTACTCCATCTTCTAAAGACAAGTAAGTAATTGCATCATTTTCACTAATCATTGAATAAATATATTTTTTATCTAAATCATATAAAGAAATATACTTACCATTAGAGCTTTTTAATACTCCTTCAAAATTATAAGTCAAAATATTATCATTAATTTCTACTTTATTAGATTTAACAACTAAATTGTAGTCATCACCATTTTTTTCAAATACATATACATTTGCTCTTTGATAAGTCTCTTTTTCAGAATCATTTAATTCTAACTTAACAGTATTACCATCTATTACAACACTATTAGATAATTTATTAATCTCACTACCAGTAGATGCTCTATAAGCTCTTCTTGTACTAGAATTTAAATCATAATAATTAGTAATAAAATCCAAATACTCATTATTCCATAATCTATCAAAATAATATAAATGTGTTTCTACATAATTAGCATTTCCATAATAAGGGAAATAAATTGATAAACCATTAGAGTGAGAATCATTAGAACTATTATATTTAACAATATTAGATATGCTCTTTTTCAAATTAGATGCACTAGTCTTATCAGTTGCAAAAGGTTCTAATGCTTCTACTAACTCGTATAAGTCAACAGTATCATATACATAGTCAGCTTCACTAGAATATGTATGTAAATTCATTCTCGCTCTAGAAACATTATAATAATAATTATTTAAATCAATAGAACTTATAAATTTATTTAAATTGTTATTTACTTCATCAACCATTGAAAGATCTAATATAGATAATGTTGTATCATATTGTTGCCAACCAGAGTTTATAGATTCCATAGAATTATCTGATCTATCAACATAATGCTTACCTACTTCAAATGCATTATCACTATTATTAACTTCACCCAAGAAATTTAATCTATCAATAATTGAACCAACATACATTATTTCCTCAGAACCAACCATATATTCAGCATAATTACTCATTACTGTAGCAAAATGAATATTACCTGCTAAACAGTTATTGAAAATAACCAATTCTAATTTGTTATTATTAAATGGACTATTTTTAAGTGCAACATCTAACTCTTCAATATCAATAAAATCTTCAGAAACTTCATCATCTTCTAGTCCTAAAGAACCAAGTCCGTGATTCCAAAAAATCAAATCATAATCTTTAGCCGGATATTTGTTATATGCATAATTTAAAAAATTAGATAATTGTTCACTTGAACCCATAGTAGATAAAGGATATTCTTTTATTTTTTCAAAACCATTTTTACCTAACTTATATAACCCTATCTTTTTTGAATCAACAAAATTATGCCATTTTTTAGATCCCCCAACCATCAAAATAACATTATTATTATCCAAATCTATAGAGGCATTCTCTATATCATATAAATCAAAAGTAGCATATCCCCCCGTTGATTCAAGATCTGATCCAACCATATATATCAAGAATGTTCTATTTTTCTTACTAGCACCTGTAATCAAATTAAATAAAAATATAGAAGTAGCTGAAAGTAATACAACAAGAATAAATACTATCGCAAGTTTACCTGAAGATGATGACTTGCTTTTTTCTTTATATTCGTATACTTTTCTTTCTTGTGGTCTATCACTAACAGGATTTTCTGTCATATTTATACTATTTTCATTATTTTCTACATGATTATCACTACCATCAAATACAGTTTTTTCAATACGAACATTTCCATTCTCATCATTTCGTATATTATAAAAAACATGATTATTACTTTCGTTATTATCCATCTAATTTCACCTACTATCCTACAATATACATTATATCATATTTTTATTATCGATAAAGTCTTTATTAAAAATAATTGTAAACAAAAACAAAATTATTTATAATGATAATAGGAGGTATCAAATATGGTGGCAATTCCAAATCATATTAATGGTGGCTGTGGTGTAATGATTTTTAATGGTAAAAATCAACTACTACTTGGTCTTAGAAATGATGATGCAACAATAGCAGATTGTGAATTACATGAAGAAGGAACATGGTCATTACCTGGAGGAAATATAGAATACGGAGAATCATTTGAAGAAGCTGGTGCTCGTGAGGTAAAAGAAGAAACTGGATTATTAGTAAAAGAAGATGACTTAGAAGTCTTTTGTGTTCAAACTGACAAAAACGAACATGCTCATTACATTTCAGTAGGAATGCTTGCTCATATATATGAAGGAACACCACAAGTAATGGAGCCTGATGTTATAGTACAATGGGAATGGTTCGATTTAAATAACCTACCAAGTAACTTTTTCTCTCCTAGTAAACTAACAATAGATTGCTTCTTACAACATAAGTTTTATATAAAATAAAAAAGTACTTTATAAAAGTACTTTTATTTTTTTACCAAGATGTCTTATAAGCATTTGGTTCATATACTGTACCAACAAACCAAACTTCTTTTGTGTCTTTATCTCTAATCAAAAATAAATATGGGCTATCAAAAGTAAGATCAATAGTTTTTACAGGAACATCATAAATATAATCAAATTCACAAGAATAATTTCCTTTTCCACCTAAAGTAGTTGCTGCTCCAGCTTTAATTCCATCATTAGAAAATTCAATATTAGCTTTATGTGAAGCAGAATCAATAAATAATCCTTTTCCACCAGTTATTTTAGATAAATCAGCTTTACTTGAATCAAAAGCATCAACAATACCTATAGATTTTAAATCATCCATAAGTTTTAATTCATATTCAAAATTAAATGTAGGAATTAATCCTTTAATCTCAGTTATATAACCATCTTCAAAACTATCTAATTCTATCTTCTTAATATTACCTATTATATTATTAATATCCTCAGCTGACATATCATTTATAAAATTAGTTAATGAATCTTTTTTTGGCATTATTCCTATATATTGTAAAGTAGTTCCTTCATAAGTTTTTAAATCTTTTGCAAATACTTTTACTTTTTCATCATCATAAAATTCAAAATCAGTAGAACTACTTACTTGATTATATCCAGAACCAATTTCTTCAATATATTCATCTAGATAATCGTTAATCATTTTATCACTTGGATTAGGAATTGGATCTTCACATTCTCCTCTTTTTAACCAATCTCTATACTCTTTTCCAACTGTATTTCTAATATTATCTTCACCAATATCTTTAACAATATCATATCTATTAGCTACAGCAGCTATCTGAACTGATTCAGCTTTAAAATTATTATTAAAGTCTAACATAGAAAATCCATTAGAATTTAATTCTGGAACATAAGCCCAAAACTTTCTGTGCTTAAATGAAACATAATAGTCTTCCCATTCAGGTTGAATTTTATTAACCCATTCCATATCAATTGCTAAAGCATTAACAAGAACAAAAACTTTATCACTAACATCATCTACAATATCTTCAATTAATCCAAATGTTTTTTTACTTACCCAGTTATTTATTGCATCAGGTTTTTCAAACGAATCTGTTATGATTTCTGCATTATATTTTTCTTTTAATGTATCAATATAATTTGATTTAATACCATCTTTTTCGCTATCATTAATAAATAATGCATTAGCAAAAGACATATTGGAATTATTATTATATTTATGAGCTTCATATTTACCTATAACTGCATCTATTTGTCCTTTAGTATTACCTTTTGACCCTTCACTTAGCATTGCTAAAGCATACTTAATAGAAAGTGGACTATAAATCTTATTTTGTCCATTATTTTCAAATTTCAAGAAAGATATATCAAACTTACTTAAAGTATTATCACTCATTCCAAATTGAGATTCTAATACAACAGGTTCTTCTTCATCATCTTTCTTTTCTTCTTTATTATTTCCATTAAATAAAAAAATAAATAATACTCCAATGGCTATAACAAAAGTAAATACAATAGGTATTATTATCGGAGCCATATTTTTTTTCTTTTTTGTTGGAACTTCAGTTTGTTTAACCTCAGTTACTTCTTCTTTTTTCTCTTCCATAATATCACTCTACCTTTCCAAATAATTATAACACAGAAAAACTATTTCCAAATAGAAATAGTTTACTTTTCTCCTAATTTATAACTTACTACAGTACCTAAAGCTAAAAGTATAAGTCCCACTATTGCTTGATCAATACTTACTGATATTGATTCAAGTTCAATACATGCAGATAAAGGAATAGCAATTATAGAAGCAAATACAAATCCAAGTACTCCAAAATATGTTTTAGTAGTATATCTTTTAAATAACATTTCTAATAATTTAGAAATAAGAATAATACCTATAACTACACCAATTCCAAAAATGCCAAGAACAAATGCATTATGGAAGAAATTATCTTTAAATAAACTATTAATAGTATTAATAATTGGATAGTAATATCCTATAATCATCAAAACAAGAGAACCACTTATTCCAGGTATAACCATTGTTGCAGCAGCAACAACACCTACCATAAATAACAAAATATATCCTAATATATTTAAATCAGCTAAATTAACTTCCCCACCTAAGCCAAACAAGAACTTGTAACATGCCATAATAACAACTACAAAAAATGATATTAAAGCGATTACATAACTACTTAATTCTTTTGATTCTCTTTTTCCTTTTACATTCTTCAAAAGCATTGGAATACCTCCAAATACTAATCCTACAAAGAACAATAAAGTTGGAAGTGGAAAATTATCATAAGAATAACCAACTACTTTACTCATAGTAATTATTGATAAACCCATACCTATAACTATTGGTAATAAAAATTTAATATTTTTCTTTAAATTCGTTCTTAAATTACTAATCGCACCAATAAATTTTTCATAAATACCAAGAATAATTGCAATTGTTCCACCACTTACTCCAGGTATAACATTAGCAACTCCCATAAAAAATCCTTTTATAACTAACATTATATTATCCATATCTATACCTCTATTATATTTCTATTATATAACAATAATTTATTAATAAAAACTATTTTACTATCCTATTTGAAAAATTTTCAACAGTTTCTTCTTCTCCCATGCTTTCTAAAAACTTTTCTATATCTTCACATGAACTAAAAAGTCTATCTAATTTACGTCTATATTTTTTAGGAATACTAACTGCCATCAAATCATTAACTATAAAATTAGAAAATCTAAATTTATTTATTTGATAAGATTCTCTTTCATCCATATTTCCAACAATAAAAGACCCTGGATCAATAAAAAATATTCTACCATGAGATAAAACAATATTACTCAAATGCAAATCATCAATTTCAATTCCATTAGAAGATATTTCTTTTATATCTTCCATTAAAGTTTTTATTTCTCTTTTAAAATCTTTTCCTTTTAAACTAAATATTTCACTGAAAGGACTTTTTTCAACAAAAGTTGAAGAATATCCTACTACATTATCATCATCAGTTAATATTACATCCTTAGGCATAATAAATCTTTGCGTTTTAATTTTTCTTAATCTATCTATTTCACTAACACTTAATCTTGTTACTAATGGAGAATCTTTATAAAGTTTTAAAACATCATCTCCAACTCTATAAATTATTCCTTCACTACCTTCATCTAAATAAAGGCTATCAAGTTCTTCCAAACTCATATTTAAAAGTCTATCACCCAAAAACAATCTCATAAAATCACCCTAATCATTTGTTATATCACCATTTAAAGTAATATCTATTGGTTCACCTAAATACTTAGATTTAGGTTTAAAAATACATTTAACAACATCTTTATTTCTTGCTAATACTTCCCTAATTTCCCTAAAAAATCTTCCACTATATTTGTTACTTTCTGCAGGAACACCATAAACATCAAGTCCCAGTTTTCTTGCAATATAAACACTTCTATATAAATGATATCTTTGAGAAACTAATAGTGCTTTTTTTATTCCAAAAACATTTTTAGCACGATACATTGTATCATATGTAGAAAAGCCAGCATGATCCATAAAAATATCTTCACTAGGAATTCCATTTTCAATTGCATACTTTTTCATAACACTAACTTCATCATAATGCTCTTGCCCATGATCTCCACTCATTATAATCTTTGGAGCAACTCCCATATTATACAACTCAATTGCTTTATCCAATCTATCTTTTAACAATGGACTAGGTGTATCTTTTCTTATACCTGCACCCAAAACAACAATTGCATCAAACTTATCATCTTTATTTATTTTATCACTACTTATTATCCTATCTTTAGTAACTAAAACAACATAAAGATTAACAAGAAACAAAATAAAAAGAATAATACCAAAGCAAAGAAAACAATAAAATAATATCTTTTTCAATTTATTTTTATCCATTTATTCACTTCCTTATTCTTCAATAATTCTATAACAACTACCACATATATATTAACACTTATAATAAAAAAGCTTAATAAGATATTAAGCTTTATAAATATTTTAATCTTTAGTTCTAACAATCTTACATTGAGATTTATCTCTCAAATATACAAATCTATATGGATCAATATCATTTTCAAAAACTGTCATAACATATTTTTTATCAATAAGATCTGGATGCTGCACACACCACTTATTAAAATATGATTCATCATGCCACTGAGCAATTCTATAACTATTAACATCCCATCCTACCATATTAGTAATATCTATACACATATAATATAGTAAATCACTTCTACCAAAGAAGAAACCACTTTGTAAATAATCATATGTTCCATTTTCTAAATATGCAACTGAATCCTTATGTAGATTAATATATGGCCATGGATCATAAGATCCGCTTTTATCATTAAACGAATGGAATGAACAAGTTATTTTATTTAAATCAAAAACATCCATTGCATTTTCATGAACTATACAATTACCATTAAAATAGCAAGCATAATCACATGAAAAATCAAAGTTTTTTTCTATATGATACATCTTATATAAAGCAACTATTGGCCAAGGATAATCATTAATTCTTGGACACAAATCAACTATAACATTACCTTTAACATAATCTTTATAATCTTCTAGACCATCAGACAGCAACTTAACTCTTTTTTCCCACTCAGGAAAAAAGTTTTGCAATGACTCTAAAAAATCCGGAAATAACCTCTTATAATCTCCAGTAACGATATAATAAACAGCTATTTTGATTTTTTTATTCTTTTCCCTTTTTATCTCATTATCCATATAGTAATCACACTCTAGCATAATTATATCATAATAGAAAAGAAAAAAAAGAACTTTTTCATTCTTTTTTTCCTAAATTGAAATCTCAACTGCACCACCTGGTGCAGCTTTTTGATACAATAAAAAGAGCCAAATCCCGGCAAGGAGGCTCCTATATGAATTATACTCAATTAACCAATGAAAAGAAAAAACAAATTGATATTTTATTAGAACAAGGGTTATCAATGAGAAAGGTTGCAGAATAGAATTAAAATATAATTAAAATGGTGTGGTTGAAATTACAATAAAGAAAAGAATTAAAAATATTATTTTAATTCTTTAATTAATTTTAACATTTTTTATTTTTTTATAAATTATTATTATTGAACACAAACATGTTATTGATAATACATAAATTAGTATCCTATCTCCAATACTACGATTCTTCGATGTGTCAGGAACATTAATTGATTCTTCTTTCTCTTCTTGAGTTTCCATCTTAATACTTCTATATATTCTTTTTTGTGTTGTATCAACTTTATATGTTTCATCCACATTTGTACATTCATTCTGACTGTCTATTATTTTAACATAATATTCAATACTATCATCATTAGGTAAACTTACATGTGCAATGCCATCTGTATTTGTCAAATATGTTTCATATTTATAGAATTCTTTGCCATCAATATTGATTGTTTCAGGTGCTTCACTATCATTTATACTTACATATGTATCATCTATTTCATTTATTAAATTTCCTTTTGAATGATTTGTTTCTTCTACAACTAATAGTGATCCATCTTCATTAAAAAAACTTGCTGGTGGTGATGCACTATCATTTTTATAATTATAATTATTATTTTTGTAGTCTTCAAATGAAACATTTATATGAACATTATTTTCTCTATAATCGTCATTTAAAGTTGTACTTTGGCTATGAAACAAAAGTGCTCCATCAATAGTTTTAACGTACTTAGATATATATATATCGTTTACATGCCCTTGACTAAGGTTTAATGAACCAGAAATAATTGCATCAACACCTCGATTAATTACAATTGTTTCTAGATTTCTAAATCCATATATGCAGTCTTCTCTACAATCGGCCATTAAACCAGATAGCTTATCAATTCTATTACTCATCATGTCTTCGACTGTTTTTGAAGAATATACAGCAATTTTAATATGGTTATTATTTGTACATACATTATTATCTATTACAATATCACCTAATATATCATCATTTATTATTATTTTTTTTACCTGGTTCTTATAGCATCCCCATGGTAGTCTACTACCTGCATAAAAATTCACCATATGGTTTCCATAAAGAGTTAATGTTCCATCTTCACTTAACTTCCAGTATGCTGTATCGTCATAAAATCGCCCAAAATAAGTCTTATTATAGCAAGTATTTTCAGATGCTTTCCCTTCTCCACTTATTTCAATTGAATTTTCTAACATCTTTCCTGCTGTTCCTGCTGCTATTATTCCTTCGGATTCTTTTAATCTAATTATATTTGTTCCTTCATTAAATGTATTATCATAAATCCAGTCCAAGAATATTGGTAATTCTACAGTAGTAATACCTGTCCCATAAAATGCATAATCACCAATTCTTGATATTCCATCAGGTAACTTGATGCTTTTCAATTTTGGGCAATTATAAAAAGCATAACTTCCAATGTCTCCGCTCATACTTTTGGGGAATATAACTTCTTCAAGATCTGCAAACTCTTCAAACGCATGTGGATTTATTATATCTATTCCATCTTTAATTACAATCTTCTTAACTTCATCTTTGTAGGAATACCATTCTGCAAGATAAGTTGAATCGTTATAATAAGTTTTGGATATTCTTTTATCATATAAATCTTCTGGAGCCTCAAAAGTTAAAACACCATCTTCATAAGTCCAATTTATATTATTCCTATCTTTTCCACTTTCTAATGCATATACTTTGAAAGGAATTAGTAAAAGAAAAAGAAAAATTGATAACAATACTTTTATGTATTTCATTACTTAACACTTCTCTCTATAATACTATAACCTGATTTTATTTCAATATAATGGTTATGTCAAGTCTTACCCAAATTGAAATCTCAACCGCACCACCTGGTGCGATTGAAATTACAATAAAGAAAAAAAAAGAACTTTTTCATTCTTTTTTTATTATATAAATTTTAATTATTTCTTAATTTTATCATATGCTAAATCAAATGTTATAGTCATATATGGCATTAACCAAATCATAAGAATTCCTACAGTTAATCCAGCAAGCATTAGCCATCCAATGAAAGATAAACCTAAAATAAATAAATCCATTTTATGACCATTTGTATTTTCCCAAGCTTTTTTTAATGCTTCTTTAACTTTCATATCTGGATTATCAACAAATGTTTCTTGAATAAATGTTAATCCAATAGCAGCCATAAACCCTGGAACAAATAATAAAATCATTCCGATAACAATATTCAAACCTGCAACAAATGAGATTAAAAATGCAGGAATAGCATATTTTTTACTAAATTTAAATGCTTCTTTCCAATCATTTTCCTTACCTCTAATAAAATCTAGGCAATATTTTGCATAACCAAACATAAATATTGTCTCTGCTATAGATGCAAGAGAACCAACAATACTTGATACAGTTTTAAATAGCTCTCCTTCAATATCTGATAAAATTCCAACAGGTAACAAAATAGCAAATGTAATTATAAACACTATTAATTCAAAAAATACTAATGGTTTCCATAAATACCATTTTTTACCTTGAATCATTTTCTTTGCAGTTTCTTTCAATTCTACTCTATCCATGATATACCTCCTCTACGATAATTATATTATTTATATTAATATATTGCAACGAAGAAAAGCTAGCTTGTAAGCTAGCTATAATTATTTAGATCCAAAATCAATATCCCATTCTATTTCTTTTGCTCTATCATTAACAATTATACCTTTTTCTTTTAAATAATCTCTTATTTTATCTGCTTCAGCATAATTCTTTTCACTCTTATATTGCGTTCTTTTTTCAATTAAATCAATAATTTCATCTTCTGTTATATTATTTTTACTTAAATATTTATTTCTAATATCATCAATTACTCTTTTTGAATCTTGCTGAAATAATCCAAGCACTTCGTAGTTATCTTTAATTCCACCTATATAATTAACTGCCTTTTGAATATTATTATCTAAAATAGCTTTATTAATTACAGAAACATAATTAAACAAATATGAAATAGCGCTAGAAGTATTAAAATCATTATCCATTGCTTCTCTAAAATTATCAGTTACTTCCTTATATTCTTCAGATTTCTTATCTACTTTTTCTTTAACTTGTAATTTCTCAACTGAATTTATTAATTTATAAAAATTATATATTTGATTCTCTGAACTAGTAAATAATCCATCTACAACATTTAAATCAGATTTATAGTTATTTAATAACATCGTAATCTTTATAACATCAGGATTATACTCTTTTAATAAATCTTCAAGAGTAATTCCATTTCCTAAAGACTTACTCATCTTTTGACCATTAACTTTTACAAGTCCATTATGCATCCAAAATCTTGCAAATTGCTTTCCAGTTAAAGACTCTGATTGAGCTATTTCATTTTCATGATGTGGAAATCTTAAATCTTTTCCTCCACCATGAATATCAAGTGTTTCTCCAAGATATTTCATACTCATTGTTGAACATTCAATATGCCAACCTGGTCTTCCTTTTCCCCAAGGTGAATCCCAATATATTTCATCCTCTAAAGCTGCTTTCCATAAAGCAAAATCTCTATCATCTTCTTTTCCAGGTTCTATATCTTTTCTTACACCAATCATATTTTCATCAATTTGTTGATGAGACAATTTACCATATTCTGGAAATGAAGAAACTCTAAAATAAACATTACCTTCTTTTGTAGAATAAGCATGCCCTTTTTCTATCAATTTCTCAATAAACTCTATAATATCAGGAATACATTCAGTAGCTCTTGATTGAATAGTAGGTCTCTCTAAACCTAACGCATCCATTTCCTTATCAGTTTTTTCAATAAAATGTTCTGCATAATCAATTGGATTAACACCTTTTTTTCTTGCATTGTTAATAATTTTATCATCAACATCTGTATAATTTCTTACATATGTAACGTCATATCCAATTGATCTAAGATACTTTCTTATTGTATCAAATATAACAGCTTGATAAGCATGACCAATATGAGCATTATCAGAAACAGTAATACCGCAGGCATACATATTTACCTTTCCCTTATGCAAAGGCACAAATTCTTCTTTTTTACTATTTAAAACATTATATATTTTTAATGCCACACTAAACTCCTCCCAACTTGTTTAGATTATAAAACTTTTTTCAAAATAATTCAATAAAACATAATAATATTGTTAATCATTATAACATTTACAATTTCTTTTTATTTTTTTATTGTACATTTCTTTAATAAGTGACCTAGAACCAATTAATTTAACAATTTTACTTGCATTTAAATTTGCTTCTTTTATCCAATTTGAAAATAGATTTGAAGAGAATTTATAATTATTATTAACCCAATTCTTTATTATTGTTGAAAAGAAAATATCACCAGCCCCACTATCATCTACTTCTTCGCTTATCTCATTAAGCGGATAATTATATATTTTATCTTCATATACTAGAGTGCAACCATCTATACCTCTTGTAATAATTAACAACTTAACTCCTATCTTTTTAGCAAGTTCTACATCACTTTTTATATTTATTTTTTCTATTAAAAACTTTTCAACTCTTTGATTTAAATTAATTATTGTAAATCTATTATTTAACTTATTTAATATACTATTTAAACTAATATTTTCAAATTCATCATACTGACCTAAATCTAACAATTTAATATTTGAAGTATTATCTATAATATACTGATTTTTATCATTTAAATTGTCAAAAACAATTATATCCTCTTTATCTATCTTACCAACTATTTCTTTTTCATTAATATAACTACCATCATACCAACAGCCTTCACCACATATTGGACAGTACTTAATAGAGCGAAAACATAATTTATCTTTTTCCAAAACTCTTCTTATTTGATAAGCTTTAGTTTTAATATTATTATTAATTATTATATCTGTTTCTACTCCACAATCTTTTAAACTGTTAATAGCAGTTTTACCATAATCATCATTTCCACATACACCAAAAGCTTTAGCTGCAAATCCCATTGATCTTAAATTACAAATAATATTAAATGCAGATATTCCACCATCACAACCTATATATTTTAAATTCTCATCGTAATAAATATCTAATACTAAATCACCGACACATACAAATCTATTCATTTTATTTCCCTTCCTTCTACAAAAAAGACTATATAGATAAGTCTATATAGTCTGAATAATAAGATTTATATAGACAACAAGCATCACTAAAAGCACTTGTTGTCGTAGTTTTTAACAATGTCGACAATACAAGTGCAAGATGTTATGATGTCTACAACAATAATTAGTTCTCATAATATCTCTCTCCTTGGAATTAATATATTACAATAAAAAGCTTTTGTCAATTAACAAAGCAACCAATTACAAATATCAAAAGAATATATGATATACTATCTATAGAATTTAAACACAAGGAGGTGACACATGAAAAAAATAGCTAGTATTCTTTCAATAATTTTTGTACTAGTATTATTAACTGGATGTACAACTTCTAAATCATACACTTATAATGTAGAAACTGGAGATAAAGTTAAAATTGAACTAAATACAACAAATGGATATGATTTAACTTCAAAATTACCATTTACTATTTATAAAGGCGATAACACATTAAGTCAAGGAACTTTTATAACTATGGATGGATACAATCAATACATAGATGTTGTAAATAGAGATCCTGATTCAAAAATATTAGATAATGGAAATAAAAATGGTATAACTTATACCTTCTATTCTTACAAAAATGAAGAATTCAATTACATAATAAAAATAAATAATTCAAATACTGGTTTACTATTGGGAAATCCTAATTCAAGAAAAGAAGCTGAAGAAGTATTTGATAGATTAACATTCAGTATTGAAAAATAAATGAGCATATGCTCATTTTTATATTGCAAATAATTTTTAGTAAACAAAAAAAGGCTCATTTTATAAAGCCTTTTTTACTAAAATGATCTCTTTTTAAATTTTCTTCCATCATACATATACATTGAATTAGGATCATTACTATATCTTGTTTCATAATACTGTTCAGTAGAAAATTCATTACTAGAACATATTCCATTTATAACATCTATCATTCCTTGATGTACATAGATTTGTACATCGGAACTTGGATCATTAGGATCAATAGGTTTTTTTGATGAAGGCACCTCTCCCATCCAATGAATATCTTTACCTGCATCATATACACTTATCCAATAGTTTACTTCGTTTTCATCAATATCGGTTTCTTCTCTTCCCAAACAATACTTATAAGTACTTCTTATAAACCATTGTTTATAAGTATCAGTTTCCAATTTATAAGCATTACACTGAGAGCATCTTGAATCTTCACTACCAAGCACCTCACATAACACTGATTCATCATTACTACAACCATATTTGTCTATTACTGAATTAATATAATAATTTTCATACGAAAAAACAGCTACTGCTGCTAAAGAAGCAGCATCATTAGAAAATAGCTCTCCATCATTATTAGTACATACAGTATCACAACAAGCTGGTCTATAAGCTGGATTATCAGTACTTCCAGCAAAAGTTTCACAAGATATACGTGAATTTAAATTATTACTAGAAATATCATTATTATTAATATATTGAACCCAAGCATCATATCCAGCCTGCTCAGCTCCGCCTTCTTCTCCTCTTAAATATACTTTATAAGCATCATCTATTGCAGAATAACAAGTATCTCCAGTTTTAACACATAAATCTCCAAGCATTGTTCCTGTTACAGTATTTTGACAAGTATTAACATCGCATGTAATCACTTTGCATTCTTCAGCATCAACCAAATTAACATATTCTACCTCATTTGAATATGTTCCATCTTCATTCATACGAACACATATTAAACTAACTTTTACTGATACTTTTCCACTATTACCTTCTACTCTCAAATTAGAATAAGTTTTTGAAGTATCTATTTCCCAAGAAGTAAGTAGAGCTTCATCAAATTCGTTAGGAGTACCACATACTACTCCATCTTCTTGGTCGAATTCTTTTACATATCCTAACTTTATCAAATCTTTTAAACTTTTATCATCAAAGCAGCCAGATCCTGTTGATCCTCCAATATCATTTCTTCTAGTTCTTCCATATTTTTCAAGACCTGCTTCTACTATATCGTAATATGTAGCATATTCTTTTTCTTCATTAGACCTCATAAAATTTGAAGTTGCTGGTACTACTATTAAAAGTAGTATTCCCATTATTACTATAACAGCTATTATTTCTACTAATGTAAATCCTTTGTTCTTCATTTATCATCACCTATTATAATTATATCAATTCATTCACATTAAATACATATTTTTTTTATTATCAATAATTTTTTTTCAAAAATTTTGAATAAAAAATATTTGCTTGTATATTATCTGAACAATATATTAAAAACAGTATGTCTTTATTGTCCATTTCAATAAGAGCTTTTTCTTTTGCCTCACAAGTTTTATATGTTTTTTGAAATTTTTTTATAACTCTCCATCTTTCGTTATCCATAGTTTTTTGAAATTTTGTTAACCTCATTAAATTTTCCTTTCTACATCTTAGCTAGAAATAAAAAAGACTTAAGATAACCTTAAGTCAAGAAAGTTATCTTATAGATCTAGCTTTACCACCTAATCTAATAGGTTGGTGTGACTTCATTGGGCTAGTCCCTCCATCACTCGTTATAAGATGTAGTTACACTATAACATATTTTTTTAAATAATTAAATTCCTTAATGTAATAAAATCAACCATTTTTAACGACAATAAGAAGCGCCGTCTTCTAAAATATAACAAGTATGATTAGCTGCAAGATTTATAGATATATACCCTGATTTTAAAACAAATACTTCCATATCATATGCACCATTACAGTATACTCCGTCTTCTTTTTCACTACCTCGGCAAGAACTTCTACTAATATAATCTAATATTATTTGAAGATTGTCAGAATATGCTTCAGGATCTGCCCCTTTTATACACTGCTTTTCCCCATCATATACAATACATACATATGTTGATTTTATAATATTGTCTTCTATATCATGACGCAAATACCATCTTCTTTCTATAAATTCAGTATCATCTTGTTTGTAATGATCAATATCTAATAAAGATTCACGTATTTCACATCTTCCTATTCCATCATAATTCCAATCTTCACATTCTTCTAAAGTATCAAATATTTCATAATAAGGGCCATATTGAGAAATATCATCAATATATAAATATTTATTATAATCCATTACATTTGTATCATTTTTAACTTTAAATTTGTCAGCTCTATATATTGTTCCTGTAAATTTATTAACAATTTTTATATTAGAATTTATTTTTAATTCACATTTACAAGCTCCTAAAGCACTTATAGGAATAAGAAGAATTGTTCCTACAATTAATATCATAATTTTAGTTCTTTTATTATTCAATAAAATTAATGATATTCCTATTATTAATAATAGTATAAGAATCAAGATTATATATATTAGATTTGAGTTTTTAGACGTATCTGGAATACTGATTGTCTTTCCATTAGTAGATAACTGCATTGTTATAGTTTTATTATCATTATGAACCATTGATTCAAATTGATCTTCTGGTACTTCATTCTTGTATTCAACTCTTAAAAATACTATTTTTCTTGAATTAGCTTTTAATAAATTTGAACTATCTTCAAACTCAAAACTATAATCTACATATTCAGTGTTAATTTTCAAACTATTACTATCTAACTCATAATCTTCATTAGATTCATTATTAATTATTAATTTATATTTAGCATTATCTCCTACATCAGACATTGATAAATTTAGATTAATATTTTTTCCATCTACATTTGCTTCACTAAGTTCATCTACTGTATCAGTTTTTTCTTCTAAAGTAATTGAACTTATTGATATTTTATCTGTATCACATGTTTCTGCTTTAACCCTGAACGATATAAACATTATAAGTAATAAAATTAATAAAAAAATATACTTTTTCATATTTACACATCCCATTAACATCTATTCTAATTGTATTATACTTAATAAAAAAATAAATGTAAATGCAAACAAAAAAACTAGAAAAAATCCTAATTATTATTTTATACAATAGTTTCTATTATTTCATAATCAAAATCATCTTCATCCTTTCATCAAACACAAAAAAACTCAATTTTTCAATTGAGTTCTCAAACATCACTACTTTTAGTTACAAGTACAAATAACAGTGATCATCTACTATAGTTTTATAAAACCAACATAAACTACAAGGATCACCATTTTCTAATGCATCTTGATCTCCTAAAAACCTTAAAATAGCATTTCTATAATAGTCATTGTTTAAACATTCAACTAAAGAATTATCAAAAACATTCGTATCCCAAGATTTTTTAGCATTTACACAACAGCCAAATACTCTCCCATCCCAGTTAATTTGAGGTTCCGTTATCATTTGAAGACAGCAAACATGACAATAACCATTAGTTCTATCTTCATCATAATAATCCACTTCTGTTAATTCTTTTATTTTTTCTGGATCTTTTGGGAAATAGCTACGACTCCAATCTTTCGTAAAATTCATAATCATATTTAATTCTTTAGACATCTCTCTTGCTTTCTCAATATCACACTCATTAAAATTAAATAAAATAAACTGCCAATACAAATATGGTGTCTTTGAATTATATTTCTCTTTATATTTATTTAATAATTTAATATTATCAATAACACGATTAAAATCACCATTTCTTCTATAGATTGGATATATCTCCTCTGATGCACCATCAATAGAAAATTTTATCTTTTCTACACCAAACTTTACTAAAGCTTCTATTACTTTTTCTGAAACCGAATTAAAGTTTGTTCCATTCATAATTTCTATTTTTATATTCTTATTATATGAATACTCAAGTATTTTATACAAATCAGGATTTAAAAAAACTTCCCCACTATTAGATATTTCAATTTTTCTAATATAAGCATTTTCATCTACTATTTTTTTAAATTGTTCAAAACTCATATAACCAATTCCATGAGCAGCTCCATTATCAAGACGCATATAACATTCAGTACAATTTAGCTGACATTTTGTACATACATCTATACGAACAAAAGGTGGTTTATGAACAATATCTTTTTTTGTTTTTAATATATCTAAAAGCCATGTTCTCAACAAAACAATATGATCTTCTTCTAATCCAAATGAACTACATATATATTTTTTCTCATGATCAAAATCTTTTTCATTAGTTATTGCTACTACATGATTAACTCCACATACATTAAATGCTTCTTCAATAGTTTTAAAAACTGGAACACCTAAAAAAGATTCATCATTATTATAATCTCCAACAATACATTCTATATAATTTGTTATATTTTCAAAAGATTTTAAAATATTTTTTAAGTTTTCTGAATCTCCAATCAAAATTGTATTTTCTTCTATCATTCTTTCACCCTAATTCTTATTTAAGTTTTTATTTCATTAACTGTATCTATAATTATCTTCAGCATACAAATCGATTATATCACGAACTTTATCTAATGTGTATCCAATTAGCTAGATTTAAAGTTAGGAATATTGTTTCTATTTATAATTAACGGAACACAAGATAAAAGAGATAATTTACTATCTCTTATTCTTTGAATACATCATTGTAGCCTTCCCATTTGCTTTCATCTAATTTATAATTTATTTTTTTATCTTTTTCTTTATACATTTTTTGAAGAATTCCTTTTAGTTTTTCAATATTTTCTTCTTCAAAATATTCGAATGGAATTATAATTCCGTTTTCTCCATCTTTGATTCCCAATTCATTGTATGCTTCAAGTGGTGTTACTACTACTTTAGTATTGCATGCTAAAGCTTCTATAATACAATACGGCATTGCCTCTGTATCACTAAGTAATACAAAGTAATCACAATCGTTTATATATGGCAAAGGATTGTATGTTCTATTTCTAAAAATCAAGCCATTTGATTCGTTCGTATTTTCTTTTCGATCTGTAAATACATTCCAAGTATATGGGATATCCAGTTCATCTAATAATCTTCCCACCAATTCTATTCTATCAGGTCTTTTTTCTTCAGTATATCTAAATGCAGAAGTTAATCTTAAATGCGGCTTTAATAATTTTTTATCCATCTTAAATGGATTCATAATACTTTTTATATCATCTCTAGGAAAACATCCAACAGCTTTTTCTGCAGCTAACTTTGATACTGCAATATAGTTTGTATAAATATCATCAGAAAATGTTTCTACATAATCATAAGCTCTAACATTTCCGTGAATAAATAAATTACTTGATTCTAAAATAAATATGTTTTTAGGATAATAAAAAGATGTGTAAGTAGAAATAAATACGTCACATACATAGTTGATATCTCTCTTATAATGAATTACTTTAAATTGTTCAGATAACATTTCATATGTTTTATCAGGCATATTATCATATAATATACAAATGTCATACTTGTCTTTGAAACATCTTCCAATATTGTTTAACCAACTAATATATCCATTGAATGCTCCATTACATCCATCACCCATATATATTAAATTTTTAAATCTTTCTTCCTTTTTTATATCAAGTAATGGACCTTCTTCAATAAACTTCTTTCCGTTTGGATTATGGAAATATAATACTTGTCCCAAAGCATAAGTTTCATGAAAGTTATCATCTATATACCTATTCCATTCTTCTTCATTTGAAGTTGAAAGAAGGTTTAATAGCTTTTCTCTTTTATATACAAATGCCCAAATATACTCTCCATAATATGGTTTATATTGTCCTAAGATCCCTTCATTTGAATTTATTTTCATAGGATTTTTATAATCATAAGTAATATCATAATTTAAAAAATAACAATCAAATTCAAATCCTGTCTTTTCTAAGATTGTTTCTATGTAATCCTCTATTATTTTATCTTCTTCTTTAACAAATGATACATAATAACCTTTTGCATTTTGTAATACATCCATATAATTACCATCATTTATATAGATTATTTCAAATTTTTCACCTTCTGTATATCCAGTATTATTTCCAAATACTATAATTGTTAAATTTTTCATACCCACGCCAACTCCTACATATTATAATTATAGCATATAGATTTTTATCATTTAAACATTTTTATTCATATAAAAAGAACATCGAAGGAATTGATACTTTATGTATTTCATTAATCATAATCGTCTCCATCTTTTCTTCAAACAAAAAAAACTAGTCAACCGACTAGTTAATTTCATATTGGGCGACATTTATATCACGTTATATAAGGCAATCAAGATTCTCAATTACTAAATAAAATATAACATACATTTGAACAAAAGAAAAGTTTCTAAAATAAAAAGTGGGAATTTATACTCCACTTAGCCCGTAATATCTTAATCTTCTGATTAAATCGATAAATTGTAATTTGTCAATATCTATTGCCATATATCAGTTTAGCTTGCTCTGTATATTTCTTCACGAACTCAGTTTTTGCATTTGTATAAGCATCTCGATTATGTTCGTATTCTTTCCATAACGAAAGTTTTAATTTCTCATATTCTTTTGCAATATCAGGAAACTCGATAAGATAATCTCTAAAATACAATTCATTATTATCACCTACATATCTTAAATGCAAATGAAATGTACGTTCTGCAAAACCGTTTTCTGTATATCCTTTATTGAAAGATAATCTATTCTCACTTTGTGACATACAAATATAGCCGTTTTTAATAATCAAATCTTTATAATCAAACAAATTGCCTTCCCTTGGGATTTCTACAAGAATATCAATAATTGGTTTTGCCCATATAGTAGGTATTGCTGTACTTCCAATATGACTGATTCTACACATTTTCGAAAGAGCATTTTTTAAAAGAGTTTCTTCCTCCAAATACCAGTTTTCCCAACATTCTTGGTGTTCTACCAAAACAATAGGAAACAACTGCCACAATTCCTCCAATGTCATTTCTGATAAATTCTTTCTCATTTATCTCACCTACAAATTACTATTTATCTATCAATATAATTATACCACAAAAGCTAGCCATTTATCATTGACATAGAGTTCGGAATATTACTATTTTACGAGACATTCAAGCACAAAAAAATTAGTCTTTCGACTAATTGTATTTCTAAATGGAGCATGTAAGATTATAGCTTACGATAAGTTCTTTTTTTAATATTATTTTAAAACATTCAATAATAAGTAACAATAATCTTCTTTTAATCAAGCTTTTTCATATAATTATCTTCATAAAGTTCTAAGTTCTTTAATATGTTATTTTTGTAAATTATAAATTTAAAAAAGGCCTTTATAGGGGCTTCTTCATAATTATATCATTTTTTTTTGGTTCAATATAAGAATTATATTGATGAACAAATTGTTTTATAATTGAAATATGTTTTTTGGAGGTAGAGTTATGTCGAAGTATGTGTTTGTCACAGGGGGCGTTGTTTCAGGGTTAGGTAAAGGTATAACAGCATCATCTATTGCATTGTTATTGAAAGCTAGAGGTTACAAAGTATTTATGCAAAAATTTGATCCTTATATTAATGTAGATCCAGGTACAATGAATCCTATTCAGCATGGTGAAGTCTTTGTAACATATGATGGATGTGAAACAGATCTTGATTTAGGTCACTATGAAAGATTTATTGATGAAGAACTCAATTATACATCCAATATTACAAGTGGGAAGATTTATAAGTCTGTAATTGATAGAGAAAGGCATGGAGATTATTTAGGAGCAACTGTTCAAGTAGTACCACATATTACTAATGAAATAAAAAATAAAGTTTACGAAGCTGGTAATACTAGTGGTGCAGATATTATTATTACAGAGATTGGTGGAACTGTTGGAG
>JAEEGL017080351.1_pt1 | contig 57127 bp, 41 predicted proteins | sample 9134231 | NCBI WGS metagenome assembly JAEEGL01 (sample SAMN16246548, study PRJNA631951) | gut metagenome | biome: gut microbiome; feature: rumen; material: fiber-attached | host: Bos | place: Iran: Karaj | collected 2018-10
CATAAATAATAAGCCACTAATAAACTGACTACTAATTGATCCATCAATCACGCTATCAAAATTATTTAAAGATCCATCTATTTCAAGATAATCTTTATGTTTAATAAATATCGCACCATTTTCTTTAAATAGTTTTGAATAAACATCAAGAGGACGAACAAAAAGTGATTCTTCGCCCTTAATGATTACTTTTTTATCAAATAAAGTACAAAGAGGAATAATAAAACGAAGAGTGGAACCAGATTCTTTGGCATCAATTTCAACATCTTTATCAAGATGGAATGATTTAAAACCAAAAATATGTAAATCATTTCCTTCTATAGTATAGCTTGCGCCTAAAGACGTAATCGCATTTAAAGTTGCGGAAATATCATTTGAGATATATGCATTATTAATAATAACTTCTTTTTTCGATAAAGCTCCAGCAATTATTGCTCGGTGAATAATGCTTTTCGAAGCTGGGATTAAAACATCACCAGCTAAAGTGTTATCTTTATAAATAGTTATTTGGTTCACTCTTGTCACCTACATATTATTTTATTATTTCTTTTATTTGTTTACCTTTTTCAATTAAATTCTTAAGCTTAGATAATTTATATGCTTGGAAGGCATCACTAATTGATTCAACTGGGTGATCATGAACTTCAATCATCACACCATCAGCACCACTAGCGATAGCGGCCATTGCCATTTGGTTAACGAAATTGTAATTACCAACGGCATGACTTGGATCAACGATAACTGGTAAATGAGTAATCTTCTTTAGAATTACTACACTTGATAAGTCTAAAGTATAGCGTTCTAGCTTTTCAAAAGTACGAATACCTCTTTCACATAATATAACGTTCGGATTTCCAGCTTTAAGAATATATTCAGCGCTCATTAATAGTTCATCAATTGTGGCACTTGGACCACGTTTAAGTAAAATTGGCTTTTTCGTGCTTCCAAGTTTCTTTAAGAGTTCATAGTTTTGCATATTACGTGCACCAACTTGAATTATATCAACATATTTTTCATATAATTCTAAATCTTTAGAATCAACAATCTCACTTACAACTGGTAGATCATATTCATCTCCGGCTTTCTTTAGATAATCTAAAGCTTCGCTACCTAAACCTTGGAAGAAATAAGGGCTAGTACGTGGTTTATAAGCACCACCTCGCAAGACAGTCGCCCCTGCTTCTTTTACGCCACTCGCGATTCTTTTGATTTCTTCTTCAGAATTCACACTACAAGGACCGCACATGAAAGTAAGAGATCCATCCCCGATCGAAACATTCTTCACTTTAATTACCGTATCCCATGGATGAGCATCACGACTAACTAAATGATAAGTTGGTTTAAGACGAGTAACACTAATAACTCCCGGCAAAACTAAAATGCTTTGCTCATCGAATTTATAAGTATCACCAGTCACCAAAAAATGTTCAGAATCAACTTCTTTTAAGAATAATCCTTTATCATTAATAATATGCTCTAAAGAAATATAATCTTCACTTTTAATGTTTTTATCTATTGTAATAATCATCAAAATCACCTTGGATTATTTCATCCTTAATATCTTCATAGATATTTTTTCTTTCTTCATATAATTTCTCTAAATCATTAACGCTTTTAATTAGTGGTCTACTTAAATCTTCGCCAACTTTTGCTTTATTATAATTCTTAATTAATTCTTTTAAATCTTTTTTTAGATAATATAAAGCTCCGTTTGCTTGAAGATTAAAGATATTGTTTTCTCTTTTAAAGAATCCACCACCAGTCACAATTATCGCATTATTCTTTAGAGATATTTCTTTTATTACTTCTTCTTCAATATCGCGGAAATATTCTTCACCATTTTCTTTAAAGATTTTCTCAATTGATCCATAACGTTCAATAATAATATCATCAATATCATATAAATCACGTTCTGGCATCATCTTTGATATTTTTCTGGCAAGATGGCTCTTTCCAGCATAAGGCATGCCAATCAAAACAATATTTCTTTCTTTATTTAATATATCAATTAATTTATAAGCATATTCCTTATCTATATTATGATATGGATAAAGGGCTTGAAAAACAAGCATACTTATACCATTAATGGCTTTTATTCCTTTTCTTTCCGCTTCAATTAATAATTTAGTTCTTCTTGGATTATAAATAATATCAATTACAACTTCTAAATTATTAAATTTATCTAAATCAATTAATGGTTCATCAAATATATTAGGATACATTGAACGAGGACTACAGTTGATTATTATTTCATAATCATTATTTTTCTTATTTAATTCTAAATAAGAAATCCCTTTTCCACTTGTGGAAGCATAATCATATAAGGCATTTTTTGCCTTTAAGGCGTGAGTAATGGCTTTAGATGCTCCCCCAGTTCCTAATATCAATACTTTTTTATTATTTAAATCAATATGACAATATTCCAGCAACATTAGAAATCCATAATAATCACTATTATATCCATGATATTTACCATTTTCTTTGATTATTAGGTTTGTAGCCCCAATATTTAATACTTCATCGGATTTAATATCTAAATAATTTAAAACTTTTTCTTTATATGGAATTGTCACATTGATGAAATCATAATCGTTTTCTTTAAAAAATGAATTAAGTGAATCTTCATCAATTGATATTAAATCATAACTAGTACCTAGTGCTTCATGGATTTTTTTAGAATATGAATTACGGACATCACGTCCAATTAGAGCTCCTCTCATTTGAACCATTCACTTCCGTAAAAACTAGATAATAAATCACATAAAGCAATCGCAACACATGATTCTAAAACCACTGGAACACGGTTTTCGATTGTTTGGTCATGACGACCCCTAATAGCAAGATCAATATTCTCCATCTTTTTGATGTTTACTGATTTTTGGTGAATCGCAATTGAAGATATTGGTTTAAAACTAACATTAATGATTAAATCATTACCATTAGTTAAACCTCCATTGATTCCACCATTATGATTATTAAGTATTTTTACTTTACCATCTTCAATTTCTAGTTCATCTTTAACAAGAGATCCATATTTAGTATCAATGTCATAATCTCCAAATGAAACCCCTTTAACAGATGGAACTGAAAATAGAATATGACTTAAGACGCTTTCTACACTATCAAAGAATGGTTCACCAACGCCAACTGGCAATCCTTTCACTGTAACTTTCGCTCTAAAGCCTTTAGTGTCACCATTATCAGGTAAACTACTAGAAATTAAAGTTGAAATAGATATATTTTTCTTTTGAAGAATTGGCTTAAGTAACGCTCCAACTATAACAAGTGGAGTAGTTAAGCGACCGGAAAAATGACCACTACCCCGCAAATCTCCAAAACCATTTGAGCGGACATAATGTGGATAGTCACTAGAACCTGGTCTTAAAACTCCTTCTTCATAACAAGAATCATCGATATCACCATTAGGAATTATAACAGTGACAGGAGAACCATTTGTATATCCATTATATATACCACTAATGAATTCATATTTATCTTCTTCAATTCTTTTTGTTTCATTATCGTTTTTTGGTCTTCTTCTTGTTAGTTCTGATTTAATGAAATCATCATTAACTTTTATTCCAGCGGGTAAACCATGGATAGTAACACCTACATATTTTCCATGGCTTTCCCCAAATAATGAAATTATTATATTTTTACCAAATATTGATTTCATTAATCTTCTCCCTTAATTCTTCCAAACTAATTTCTTTAATTTCGATATCCATAATATCATTTGCGTAAATGATATTGATTTTATCATTCTTTATTTTCTTATCTTCTTTAATTAATTCAAGATATTTTTCAATATCAATATTAATACTTTCTTTATTTAAGTACTTATATAAGATATTTTTAACTTCATCTTTTAGTTTTCCATCTAAAAAAGGAATCATTCCTAAGCCAACAGCATAACCATGACTAATTAGTCCAATGTTGCTGGCTTCAATAGCGTGACCAATTGTATGACCAAGATTTAAAACTCTTCTTAAGTCAACTTCAAAAGGATCAGTTTCTACTATTTTCTTTTTCACATTGATTGAACGCTCAATGATTTCTTCCAGTAAGAAAATATTATTTCTTATTTTCTTTAAATCATTATCTTTAATTAAATTATATAATTCTATATCACCAATGATACCCATTTTAAGGGATTCCATTAAACCAGATGTAAAACTTTTATCATCTAAAGAATCAAGTAATTCTAAATCATCCACAATCATATTTGGCATGTAATACATTCCAATCATATTCTTAATGCCATTGAAATTAATGCCATTCTTTCCGCCAATTGAGGCATCAACCATTGAAAGGAGAGTTGTTGGAATCATAATTAAGTTAATTCCTCTCTTATAAGTTCCACTGATGAAACCAGCTAGATCTAAAATTACTCCTCCCCCAAAAGCGATAATTAAATCACTTTTTGAATATTCTAGTTCTATAAGTTTATTTAAAATACTCGAATAATTTTCCATTGATTTTTCTTTTTCACCATCAGGAAGGTAATAATAATCAAATGATTTATTTAAATTACTTAAATATTTATTATATAAATCATCAGTCGTGATAACCATTACTTTTGATGGAAAATTAAAATTATCAAAGAAATATTTAAAAGACCCTGCACCAAGGATAACATTATAATCATTCATGATATTTTTAATGGTGATTGATTTCATAATTGATTCCTCTAAAGTTCCATAATAATTCATTATATTATACATCAAAATGAAAAAAAACACAAACGAAATCAGGAAGACCTAGAAATTAGAATATCGAAATAAAAAAAGAAGCAAGAAAAATCTTGCTTCATTATTCAGTAACTTCTTCTTTTTTGTTTTTGTTTTGACATTTAGTGACAAGTTTTCTAATACCAAATACTGCACTCCAAACAATCACAATACCCATCGCAAAGGCTACAATATAACATAATAAGAATACGATATATGGAGCTTGTTCCTTGATTGTGCCAAGGATTGGGAATGGACAGCCATACCATGGAGAAAGATACATGAAGAATAATTGTTCACCATGAACGTTCTTTGGTGTTCCGAAATAAGCATAATAGCCTACAACATTAACAAGAATTGAGAAGGCAATTAAGCTTAAAAGGATAAAGAAACCAGGAATTGCTTCTTTAACTGGATTCTTACCATAGCCACGAGCCACAATTAGATATACACCCATAATAGCCATTGATGAGTGCCATACCATTGTGTGGATTAAAATAGTAAGATAATCAGTTGAAAAACAAGTATCTGGATACATCATAACCGCAAATCCAGCTAAAAATCCATAAAAGGCAAGGAAACAATACATTGCTTCCTGGATCTTTTCTTTCTTAACCCATGGAGCGATTAAGGCAATATACATAGGAACTGAACAGAATTGGAATGGGAATGCATACCAACGGAAATATCCAGCTTCTAGCCAATAGAATACTTGTTTATATAATTCTATTAAGAATAAGAATACACCAAAACTGAAAATAACTTTGTTATCAACTTTTTTATCATGACGTTTTCCGAAGAAATAACATAATAAGAAAGCGGTAATAACCATAATACATAACCACATAATATGGTACCAACCATAATTACCAGGACGGGTTTCAACTTTCCATCCAGTTTTTACTTCATACAAAAAATTTAGTACATTGTACATTATTTTATCCCCTATCTATTATCAAATACTTATAATATTATACTACAATCTATAAAAATAATCAATGATTTTTAAAAAGATAAAGTAAGAGTACAACTTTTTTAAATAATCCCGTTCATAGTTGTAAATTATTCAAAAATAAGATATAATAATATCAATATAAGAGGATATTACAATGAATGATTTACAAGATTTAAGAAACAAAATTGATGAAATTGATAAGAAGATTGCTCTTCTTTTCAATGATCGTATGGAGATAGTATCAAAAATAAGAGATATTAAGAAAGAAAATAATCTAAGTACTTATAATGAGGAAAGGGAAAAAAGTCTTATTAATAACAATAAAGAATTTGTGAAAAAAGAATATCAAGAGTATTTCGTTGAACTAGAAAAACAAATTCTTAAGTTATCAAAAGATTATCAAAATAAATAATGAAATACGAAAAATATAAATCACAATTATCTTATTCTTATTCATTAGGTATTACTCTTACGATTGAACTTTTAAAAAAACATCCTAAAGATGTTTTAGATATTTATTATCATTCATCATTTTCGGGAGAAGGAAAAGAAATAATCGATAATCTAGCTAAGAAGAATGGAATTAACCCAATCTTAAATGATAAAATATTTAATATCGTATCCCAAAAAGAGAATGTATATTGTATTGGTGTTTTCAAGAAATTTAATAGCCCAATTGATGAAACCAAGAATCACATAGTCTTAGTCAATCCATCAAATGCGGGAAACTTAGGAACAATCATTAGAACAAGTGTTGGATTTAATATGAATGATTTAGTTATCATCAAACCAGCAGTTGATATTTTTGATCCAAAGACAGTGAGAGCTTCCATGGGCGCTTTATTTAATCTTAATTTTTCTTTGTTTGATAGTTTTGAAGACTATGAAGAAAAATATCCAAGGAATTATTATCCATTTATGTTAAAAGCTAAACAAAAACTAAAAGATGTAGCTTTTGTAAAGCCTTATAGCTTGATATTTGGTAATGAAGCAACCGGATTACCTGATTCATTCTTGAAATATGATAGCGTAATTATCCCTCATAGTCATAATATTGATAGTCTAAATCTTCCAATTGCGACTAGTATTGCGATATATATGGCTACCGAAAAAGATTTTTAAAATAAAAAGAACTTATCATTTGATAAGTTCTTATTTTTTTATAAATGTATTCTTGTTCCTTTTTTACCAAGTAGGGCTTCATAGGCATTTTCTATCGAAGTGATGATACTAACTCCCCCACTTTTTGCAAAAGCAATTGAAGCTTCAATCTTTGGTTTCATACTGCCACTTCCAAAGTGACCTAAGACATTATATTTAGTAACTTCATCAACAGTTACATCAAATAATGGTTCTTCATTTTCTTTATGGAAATTAATTGAGGCATAAGGAACAGCTGTTAAAATCAATAAATAGTCACCATGAATATCCATAGCGAGCTTGCTGGAAGCAAAATCTTTATCGATTACGGCATCGACACCAACATAATTTCCATCTTTCTTTATAACTGGAATTCCGCCACCACCACAGGCTATTACGATATTATGGCTCTTGATTAAATCAAGTATCGCTTCTTCTTCGACAATATGAAGAGGTTTTGGACTAGCAACGACTCTTCGGTATCCACGTCCTGAATCTTCTTTCATCGTGTAGCCATAGTTTTTTGATATTTCCATTGCTTCTTCACGTGAATAAAATGATCCAATTGGTTTCGTTGGATTAAGGAAAGCTGGATCATTATTATCAACTTCTACTTGTGTTGTTAGGGAAACAACAGTATTATTAATTCCTTCTTTTCGAAGTTCATTAACTAAGGCATTTTGAAGATGATATCCAATATAACCTTCAGACATCGCTCCACACTCCGCAAAAGGCATAAAATAAACTTTGTCATTTACTTTATTACCTTCCGTGAAAGCAAGATTGATTAATCCAACTTGGGGACCATTGCCATGAGTAATAACAACTTCATATCCAGCTTTAATGATCGGAATTAAATTTCTAGCCGCCGATATCGCATTTTCTTTTTGAGTGATGGGGTCATTGCCTAAAGCATTTCCCCCTAAGGCAATTATAACTCGCATTTTCCCACCATTGTGGCATAGATAACCGCTTTAATTGTGTGAAGACGATTCTCCGCTTCTTCAAATACTAAAGACTGTTTACCTTCAAAAACATCTTCAGTAACTTCTAAGCCATCTAAACCAAATTTTTCATATACTTCATAACCAACTTTAGTTTCGAGATTATGAAATGATGGTAAGCAGTGTAAGAATATAGCTTCTTTCTTGGCTTTAGCCATAACACTACTATTAACTTGGTATGGTTTTAACATCGCAATTCGTTCTTTCCAAACTTCATCTGGTTCACCCATAGAAACCCAAACATCAGTCACCACGACATCACAATCACGTAAACCTTCATCAATATCTTCAGTTAAAGTGATTTTACCACCACTTGTTTCCGCACATTTTTCACATTCTTTGACTAATTCGGCACTTGGCCATAACTCTTTAGGGGCAACAGCACGAAAATCAATTCCGACTTTGCTAGAACCAACCATTAAAGAATTACCCATATTATAACGAGCATCACCAAGATAAGCCATCTTAATACCTTTTAGATATCCAAAATGTTCTTTAATTGTAAGTAAATCCGCAAGAATTTGGGTTGGATGGAATTTTTCTGTTAAGCCATTCCATGTTGGAACACCACTATAGTTTGCAAGGCACTCAACAGTTTCTTGTTTGAAACCACGATATTCAATACCATCAAACATTCTACCTAAAACACGAGCAGTATCTTTGATTGATTCTTTTTTGCCCATTTGTGAGCCAGTAGGTCCTAAATATGTAACACCCATTCCTAAGTCATAACCAGCCACTTCAAAAGCACATCTTGTTCTGGTAGAATCTTTTTCAAATAATAAAACAATATTCTTACCTTTTAAATAAGTATGAGGAATACCTTCTTTTTTCTTTTTCTTAAGTGAACTAGCAAGATCTAGTAAGAAATTAATCTCTTCTTCACTATAATCTAATAATGTTAATAAATTACGTTTATATAAACTAATGCTCATAATATTCTTCTTTCTATTCTCTTTCTAGTGGCATTGACATACAACGAGGGCCACCACGACCTCTGGATAATTCGCTTGATGGAATAGTTATTACTTTAATTCCATAACTCTTTAGTACTTCATTAGTGATATAGTTTCTTTCATAAGCAATAACAACACCCGGACGAATACAAATTGTATTTGATCCATCACTCCACTGTTCACGGTCAGCACTAACTGAATCTCTTCCTCCACAAGGAATCATTGTGACTTTGAAACCTAAAATATCACTTAATATCTCATCTATTTTCTTCTTATATTCTAAAATCTTTAATTTACCACTTGATTCGTCATCTTTTTTGATACAAAAGATTCTCATCATTTCGTAACATTCATTATGAATAGTGAACTTATCATAATCAACTTGGGTAAAGATGGTATCTAAATGCATAAAGGTGCGCATCTTTGGTAAAGTAATGGCAAGAACCATCTCATAAGAAGTTTTATTTTTATAAAATAAATTCTTGCATAATCGTTCGATAGCGGCAGGATGAGTTCTTTCACTAATTCCAACTAATAGTACTTTATCATTAATGACTAAAATATCGCCACCTTCAATATTTAATTCTTCATTTCGATTATAATATAATGGAGTATCTTTATAATCTTTATGATATTTAAAAATGAATTCACCAAAAATGGTTTCTCTTCTTCTAGTTACACTATACATTTTATTAAGACTAACACCCGAGCCAATAACCGCAAATGGATCACGAGTGAAATAAAGATTAGGAATAGGATCAGTTAAGAAAGGATAATCCCCAACAAAATCGGCAAGATTTCTCTTTTCATAACCGGGAAGATCACCTTTTTTGATTCCGCCAATAATCTTTTTTACCATTTGTTTAGTATCTTTAAAAGATTTAAGATAATCAGATAATAATTGTTTCAAAGTATCTGATGTAACTTTCGCTTCGGAAATGAATTTAGTAATGAATTCATCTTTGATTTTCTCATCTTGATTTAATGTTTCCGTAATTAAATCAACAAGATAAACAACTTCAATTCCTTCTTTTTTAAAAGCATCAGCGAAAGCTTGATGTTCCTTTTTTGCAAGTGGTAAATAAGGAATATCGTCAAAAAGGAGATCACCTAGATATTTAGGAGTTAAATTCTCTAGTTCTTCTCCTGGTTCATGAATTAATACTTTCTTTAATTTACCAATTTCTGAAAAAACTTTAACCATTTTAGTATCCTACCTTATAAAATGAATCATATTTTTACCATTAAAGATTATACCATAATAAAAACTTTCACGCAATAAAAAATAATACTAACATTATTTCATTTTTTTTGATATAATCTATATGGTTAATGCCATATAATTTTAAAAAGAAAGGAAATAAGAAAATTAATATGGAAACAGAAATCAAAAACACAAATGAAAATCTCGTAGAAAGTGCTGACATTGCCTTTGAAAAGAAATATTTCAAACGTAATAAGTGGTTCTTCTCAGCTGGAGGAATTGGCCGTGACATGCTTTATACACTTGTCTCAACATATTTCTTACAATATGTTCAATTCGGATTAACTCTAACCGCTGCCCAGTTTATTACGTTATCACTTCTTATTGGTATCTTAGGACGTATTTGGGATGGAATTAATGACCCAATGATGGGCGCAATCATCGATGGTAGTCACCTAAAATGGGGTAAATTTAAACCTTGGATCTTTCTTGGTGCCATCCTTGTAGCGATACTAACCGGCCTCTTGTTTAATATCCATCTATCTGGTTGGACTTACATTGCGGTAATATGTGCAGTATATCTATTATGGGAAGCTGCCTTCACGATGAATGATATTGGCTACTGGAGTATGATACCTTCTCTATCTCGTACTAAAGAACATCGTGATTCAATCACTACTTATGTTGTATTCTTTGCGGGAATTGGTACAGTTATTATGACTGCCTTAGTAACATACTTCACACCTGGTAATACTATTCAAGCATATGCCATTTATTCAATCATTGCGGCTATTGCCATTCTTGTTTGTCAAATGGTTACTACCTTTGGAACTAAAGAAGCTCCTCGTGATAAAAAAGAATTATCAAAAGAAAATACCATATCTTTAAAGAAAATGATTAAGACAATCTTCCACAACAAACAATTGTTATGGATGAGTCTTGCCTTACTTTGTAACTCATGCGTTACGGCTATTATTCTAGGTTTAGTATATAATATGTATTACTTAGAAGGTGGATATAATGGAAATATCATTATCTTCTTAGTTATTTATGGTGTTACTAATCCTCTTATTAACTTATTATATCCTGGTCTTGCGAAGAAATTCAGTCGTAAAAAGATTCAATATGTTACATTCTTTATTGTCGCATTAGGTTTAGTATTAATGGGGCTTCTTGGATGGTTTAATATTGGTATTCCAATTATCATTCAATTAAGTGTTGCGGCCTTCTTAGTATTTGCGGGAAATACATTATTCTATACAGCCACAATCGTTAATCTTAATAACTGTGTTGAATACAATGAATACCAAACTGGTAACCGTGAAGAAGCTGTTGTTACAACAATGCGTCCACTAATCGTTAAGTTTGGTGATGCCATTAAATATTTAATCGTTACTTTAACACTAGTTCTTTCTGGTTTATATGCGATTACTCAAAATGTTAGTGCCATTGAAACTCAAAAGAATTTATTTGGTAATAAACTAGAAACTGTGGAAGAAGAAAGAAATTATGTTCTTGCTTATAAGTCACTTGATGGCAAAACTGATGAAGAAATCGATGAAATTGTTAATAATAATTCCGAATTATCAAAATGTCAATTTGATAAGCAATATGTGGAAGCTGTTGGCCATATGTATTTAGTTAAGAAAGATGCAAATGGTAAATATCTAGCATCAGTTCAGTTAAGTGATCCTACTTCAATTGCCTTCGTTTTAGATGATGGATCAACATATTCATTAGAGATTGTTGTAAACGATGCGAGTGGAAAAGAAATCCATAACGCTGCCGATGAAATATATGCTCAAAAGCGTACAATTGGAACAAGACTTGCAATTAGATTCTCTTGTTGTATTCTTCCTCTTATCTTAATGGCTCTATGTTTGTATATTCAAAGAAAGAAATTCATCATTGATGAAGAATATTTCGATACAATCTTAAAAGAAATTGAAGCAAGAAAAGAAAAAGAAACAACTGAAAGCGAACAAGCTTAGTAAAAACTAAAACTCCTAGGAAAAACCTAGGAGTTCTTTTTTATTTCAAGATATCATCAATTATTTTAAGTAAAACATCTACTTCTTTATACTTGAAAATATTGAAGTATGGATTTCCCGTTAACATCGCTGATAATGTGACCTCATTAGAACGGTAAAAGATATAACATGGTTTACCAATTTTTTCCGCATAAGCAAGTTCATAGCCAACACCTAATGAAGGGGTTGTACATTCAGCGATTAGTAAATCACATTCGTTTAGCCAACTGATATCTTGGTTGTAGATTGCTTCATCAAGTAATCCTTGTTCATCAACGTGATAATCTGCTTTACCAACATGTTCAGTTAGTACAATATCAGTCTTTTTAATATGTTCAATAATTAGATGGTATAATTCAGCATCGTGTCTACCACCACGAATTGAACCAGCAAAATATACTTTTTTATTCATAATAACCTCTTATTTAGAATAAACTTGAGAAGAATGCATATAAAGCTGTGATAACTACAAATAAAGTAGTCGCAACTGTTGACATCATCTTAATAAAGATATCTAAAGCAACACCAACTACATCTTTACGAGTATCACCGATTGTATCACCAGCTACCGCTGCTTTATGAGCAGCACTTCCTTTGCCATGGCCTTCAAGTTGTCCAGATTCGATATATTTCTTTGCATTATCGAAGGCACCACCAGAGTTACCCATGAAGATAGCACGAGGAATAGCACAGATTGTAGAACCTAATAGTAATCCAACAACAAATTCAGGTCCTAAGAAAACACCAGTCACAAATGGAACAGCTAAGGCGATGATAGATGGAACTAACATTCTTCTTAATGCTGATTTAGTCGCAAGACGAACAAGTTCATTATAGTCAGGATCTACAACACCAGCTAAAACATCAGGATTAGATAATTGTTTATCACCAACATCGGCTAGTTCTTTTGCACTCTTAATTGTATTATCTGTTAAAATTGCACAGAAGAATTCAATTAAAGCACCACCGATAATCGCACCAGCAATTAAAATAAAGTCATCAATTTTTGGAATTGGTAAACCACTAACATTAAAGTTTCCAACGAAAGCACAAATTAGTGATACAGTTGCGAAAGCAGCTGAACCAATCGCAAATCCTTTACCAATAGCAGCAGTTGTATTACCAACTGAATCTAGTTTATCAGTAATTTCACGAACTTCAGGATCTAGGTGACAGCTTTCCGCAAGACCACCAGCGTTATCAGCGATAGGTCCAAAGGCATCAATTGACACTGTCGTACCAACAAATGATAACATACCAAGGGAGGCAATCGCGATACCATATGTACCACAAAGTAATCCAGAAATAACTAGGGAAGCACCAATAATTAAAACTGGGAATAAACAAGAACGAGATCCAACAGCATCCCCTTTAGTAACAACGAAAGCTTCTCCTTCTGTCGCATATTCAGCGATTGTTTGGGTTGGTTTATAATCAGCACTTGTATAATATTCAGTGATTAAGCCAATCGCAACACCACTAGCGATACCTAGAATAGCACAAATCCAAGGTGAAGCCCAGCCAATTTTCCAACCTAATTCTTTAAGATCAACACCACTATTGCCAAATGCGACATAACATAATACACCACAAATGATTAATGTTAAACCAGCTGAGATGTATGTGGCAAGGTTAAGTTCTTTAGATGGATTGTTTCCCATCTTACGAATTGAAACAATAAATAAACCAAGAACACAGCCAAATAAGCCACCACCAGCCATAACAAGTGGGAAAATATAAGTAGCTTTAAATAATTCAGCTGTTATGATATTAGAATATGATGAAAGTAATCCAATCGCAATAACGATTGATGCCGCAATAGTCGCAACGAAACTTTCAAGTAAGTCAGAACAGTTTCCAGCGATGTCATTAACGTTATCGCCAATGAAATCGGCGATTACATTAGGAACACGACTATCATCTTCTGGTAAATCATTACGAATCTTACCTAAGATATCAGCAGAGATATCGGCTGCTTTAGTGTAATTACCACCAGCAACACGGTTAAACATCGCAACTGTTGAACATCCTAATGAATAAGTAGTAATTCGCATTACTGATGTATTAGTAAGTAGTCTTGCAATATTAATTAAACCATTGCCTTCATAAGCTTTAAGGTTTTGTAAGCCTGCACCAGTTAATGTTTCAACTGTTTGTGGTCCAATACCACTAATTAAAACGATTAAAACAATACCAAGTAAACCAAGGGCTTGAACACTTAAACCACTAATAGATCCACCTTTTAAGGCAACTTTAACAGTTTCCCCAATAGAAAGTGAGTCTTTAGCTTTATTGGCAGTACGAACGTTAGCGTATGTTGCACTCTTCATACCAACAATACATACTACACTTGACATAGTGGCACCTAAGATATAAGTGATACCACTATATTTTTCGATAAATAATGTGAATAAAACTGCAAGAATTGCAATAACAATCGCGATTGTAGTAAATTCTTTTTTGATGAAAACATTAGCACCTTCTCTAATGATTCCACTCATCTTAATCATTCGGTCTGTTCCTTCTTGCATATGATAAATCTTTATGTAGTTATATACTACAAATAACAAGGCAATAAGGCAAATACCAATGATTATTAATAACCAAACATTGGACATTTTTATTTCCTCCTCTATTACTAACATATTTTATCATTTATTAAATCTTAATGCAATAATATAAATATTATAAATTAAAAAAGACTCTCTAGTAAAATAGAGAGTCATATTTCATTTTATTCCAAAGGTTTCGCTTCTGAATACAAATATCCTTGGTATGTATCGCATCCAATTTTGTGAAGTTCTTCTTTTTCTTCTTCTGTCTCCACAAATTCCGCGATGATCATCATGTCGAATGAATCACAAAGTTCGGTAACCTTAGATATAATTTCACGGCAGTTTTCGGATGTAGTAATTCCACGGACTAGTGAACCATCAACTTTAATAATATCAAATAAATTATATCGTAAATATTGAATTGATGTTTGTCCCATTGAGAAGTCATCAATCGCAAGCTTAATACCTAATCCATGAATAATATTTAGTGATTCTAAAGTAATATCATTAAATGCGAAAGCTTCTTTTTCGGTGATTTCAATACAAATATTGTCATCCTTGAATGAATACTCGCTATTTAAGTCTTTTAAGAATTCCACGAATGAATTTCTTACAACTGTTGTACCAGTGACATTAACCGATATTTTAATTCCTTCACCAAATTGAGCACGGACTTTATCTTTCTCGCTAACGACTTTCTTGATGATTTCTTCTTCGAAATTCGATAGAAGTCCACATTCAGTCACAAGTTTAATGACAATTGGTGGATACAAAATGCCAAAGTCTGGATGATGCCAACGAAGAAGGGCCTCAACACCAATACATTTATTTTCATAATTGTATTGTGGTTGATAGAATATCTTCATATTCTTATTTAAGTCATGACGAAGGTCAGCACATAATTCTTTTGCAAAGTCACCATAAGTATTATTTAGATCTATAATCTTTTCATTTTGTAATTCTTGTTCATTATTCTTGAAGTATTCCACAAATTTCTCGTAAGTATTCAAATTATCACGAGCACTTTGACGGTCAAGAATCTTAATGAATGGGAAGTATATCGCAATACCTAAGGCAATATTAAATAATTGTAATAATGATCCAGCAATCGAACCAGTCGCGTAATAACCACCAATTAAGACCGGTGTAGTCCATTCTACTTGGCTACTAATTAATGGCACAATACCCGTTGATAAGGCAATATACGCTGATGAATAACATACTAGTGGTACGGCAAGGAATGGTATTAACATTAATGGGTTAAAGATAATTGGTAAACCAAATACCATTAATTCATTAATATTGAAGATCATTGGGAATGATGCTGTAATACCAAGTCCACGACGAGCACGATTCTTTGAGAAGATTAGAATAGCGATAAGTAGACAAATTGTGGCACCACATCCACCCATTAATACGAAACAATCAAAGAATTCTTTAGTAAGAATAAATGTTGGTGCTTCTCCTGCAGCGATTGCGGCTTGGTTTAAAGCAAGTCCTGGTGTGAAATATGTCTGCATTACACCTTCTAAGGCATCACTTCCATGAACACCAAAGAACCATAATATAGATGATAGTAATACAAAGAAAAATCCTTTAAAGAAACTTGCATCACCATGTGAGAATAGTTTATTTAATAAATTAATATATAAATTATGGAATGATTCAACATCAAATATTTTGATTATTAATAAATTCAAAAATGAGAATATTATCGCAACAATCATGATTGGGAATAATGTTGATAACATCTTGTTTAGTTCATGATCAGCTCCACTTGATAAGACATATTTTCTACGTCTTAAGAAAAATTCATAGAACTTAACATAAAGCCAAGATGCGCCAAGTCCCGCGATGATTGCCAGCAACATTGATTTTGGTCCAGTGTTTGTTAGACTGAAATCAGGTAAAAAGGCACCAGCTAGGATGAAGAAACACAATACCGAAACAAACAAAGCCCCACCATGGACTACTCGGTTATTGAGTTGTAGCTTCATATATGATCTACTGATAGAGAAAGTCATATAGATAGATAATACCCCAAAAGTAGCACTATAAATGAAATCTAAAAATTCAAGTAGTGCCCCATCCAAGAAATTAGTGATAAACCTTTGATAAGCAGGAACCGGGAATGTCTTCAATATCAAGGCAAATGCACCAATAATCAAAATCGGAATCATATTTACAAGTCCATCACGAATAGAACGAATCATCGTTGTTTTTTGGACTTTGCTTGCAAAATTTATCATTTTTGAAGTACTTTCCATCTTGTATCCTCCTTTACCATATATAATTTTACTATAATTAAAAAATCCAGTCAATTAAAAAATGAACTTTGAAAAGTTCATTTAACTATTTGCCTTCTTTCCACTCACTACAAGAACCATTTCTCCTTTTAGTTCGCGATTCAAAGAAAGAATATCGGAAATATTTCCTCGAATATATTCTTCATATTTTTTGGTTAAGTCTTTCGCAATCACCATATAGCGATCGCCAAAAACTTCTTTTATTACTTCCAAAGTTTCGTTTATGCGATGAGGTGATTCATAAAAGATAATAGTGAAAGGAAAATCTTTTAAATTATCTAGTTCCTTCTTCTTTTGGGTTAAATCATGATTTAAAAATCCATAGAAATAAAACTTATCAAGATTTATTCCCGAACCAACCAAAGCCGTAATCGATGCACTAGCACCAGGTAAAGTCGTAACTGGAAGTCCAGCTTCAATAGCTTTATTACAGATTAGATATCCCGGATCACTAATTCCTGGGTATCCAGCATCACTCACCAAGGCAATATCCATTCCTTCTTTTAATTCTGATATGATTTCATTACATTTCTTATCTTCATTAAACATATGATAACTTTTAAGAACTTTGTGAATATCAAAATAGGATAATATTTTTCTTGTGTTTCTTGTGTCTTCACAATAAATATAATCCACATTTCTTAATGTTTCTAATATTCTTGGTGTAATATCTTTCATATTTCCAATGGGAGTGGGAATTAAATATAGTTTACCCAAATTATCACCTACTTTATACTATTAATATTATACCAAAAAATAATGAATATTAAAAGAAAAATAAACCAGATTACTCTGGTTTATTATTTGTGGCGAGTTTAACGCACTCATATCCGCCATTATATGCCCCTTCATCATGAAGCTTATCAATTTGATTACACATATGAATGATGATTTCTTTATCACTTAAGAGTCGGTCAAACATTTCATTTATTTCTTTCTTTGTTGGACATTCGAAAGTTGAATCTCCTTTTTCGCGACCATTGATTGCCCCATATACTTCATGACCACCAATGTGGCGCATAAATAGTTTTGGAATAGGATAATAAGCAAGTTCTGATGGTTTTGTGACTAGTAAATCACTAACAGGCATTAATAAATTTGTGGAATAAACAGCTTCAAAAATGTTTTTATTACAAATACAATGAATACCAGTAACATCTTCATCTTTGATTTTATTCGCAAAGTCTTTTAATTTTGAATATTCATTGAAATAATTAATTGTTTTGATACCATCAATCTTACTAACAAGCTTATGATATACATCTTCATGATCACCAAAATTGATGAATAAAGCCACTTTACCTTCATTTACATAAGGAAGTAAATGACGAACCATCGCAAGATACATTGAAAAACCAGCACCAGCACCACCAACAGTCATTAGAATTCGAATTGGTTTACCATTTTCTAAACGGTTACGCCTTCTATCATTATCACCTTTTAAATCAACTAATAATTCATGATCGATAAAAGCTCCTACCATCTTTAAATCTTTTTCGGGAATTCCTTTTAATGGTTTCTTACTAAAACCATTTAACATCTTATAACCTAGGTAGGCAAATGGTGTTTGAACAGCATGAATTGCCCCTTCAGATAGATGTAGTCCCATTGGCCAGTTATCAGGAATCGCATTTACGACATTCGTCATGCCAGAATGGATGGCACCTTGACTTGGCCAAACATGAGTCGCAATATATGGAATATCTTTAGGAATATTGCGGAAAATTGGCACTAATAGTTCACTATTCTTTTGGTCTTTAGCGTTATATGTAATCTTTTTAAATCCTTCACTATTAAGTGGTTCCCATATTATTTTATTAAATAATTTCGATTTTTGGCTTAAACGAGAGGCCATAGAATACATATCATTTTGTTTTCTAATCATCTTTGAGCCAGTAGCGTCAAAAGATGCTAAATCGAGCCAATAAGGATCATAACCTAAAGCCTTCGCACAACTGGCCATAGCGATAGAAATACGGTAATGGCCAAATCCCATTCTGATGTTTCCAACAATCAAAGCTTTATCACTAAATTTCTCATTTTCTTCTTTGAAAACTATATTCTCAGCACCTAGAAAATCAAGAGTATCAATCTTCGAAAAACCAATTTTATAGTCTTTATCTAAATCATTTCCAAATTTCTTTAAATAAGAGTTTTTACTCTTATTAGCTTTCTTTATGGTTTTTTTATCAATTGGATTACCAAATATTACACTACTTCTATCCATTAATAATTTCTCCTTTTATTGTGTCATAAACAAAATGATGTTCATTATCATTTAAAGTATAACTAATCTTAATTAAGTCACCATCACGGACAAATTTTTGATTCCTTGCTTGATAGAATAATTCAAATGATTCTTCAAGTAGTTCTTTTTCTCTACCATCATAAGATGAAATATTATCAGAAGTCATCAAAACGCCACCAAAGAGACTATTGATGATAGTTAAAGCTTCTTTTTGTTTCTTAGATAAACTAATGTTTTCATCACGTAATAAGAATACATCTGGATCATTATTAAACATATAATAATTAAATAAACTACGATAAATAGTATTTTGTAATGTGACTTTTGTGGAAATTCTCTCACGATGTAATTTACGCATAAACCATTTATCATCGAATTCTAATGATACATCAGGTCCAATTCTTAAGTATTCAAAAAGATTTGCGGAACTAGAGACTACTGCCCCACAGCCTAATATAAGCTTATCCTTTAAAATATCATGCAAGAATTGATATGACCATCTTGCGACCATAGCACGACTCTTTCCTTCATAACGGACAAAACTAGAAGCGTAAAGGAAATCTAATTTGAAGAAATCAAATCCTAAATCCATTAAATATTCTAAATTCTTCTTAATATAATTCTTTGCATCTTCGTTTTCTAAATCAAAAGTATAGAATCCACTCCAATTACAACCAGTTTTAACAAATTTATCATTTACTTTTTTGAAATATTCTGGATGAGTATTGAAAACTTCTGACTTGGTTTCTGCCGCAAATGGAGCGACCCAAATTCCTGCTTTCTTTCCGCGAGCATGGATTTCATCAACGATACCTTTTAGTCCATTTGGAAACTTATTTTTATTGATATGCATCCAGTCTCCAACAAATTCTTGATATCCATCATCAATTTGAACTAAGTTAAAACGATCATCTAGACATTCTAAATCTTTTAAAATAATTTCTTCATTAATATTTTGATAATAATTATACCAAGATGAGTAGCCAAATAACTTAGGTGTATCTTTCTTAGGGAATAAAGAATGGAAATCATTTAATCCTTCCCCAAATGAATCATAGAATGTATAATCAAAGATAGTGAAAGATTCTCCTTTTTTAACGAATACACCATCAACATCACTAATTAGTGATAATGTCTTCTCAATCTTATCAATATCATAAATTAAATAGGCATTCTCGTAATTATGATTTACACTAAAACATTCATTTTTACCTTTGATATAAAACACATCAAAGCCATGTAATTTATTTTTATTATAATCATAAATAAAACGGTCACCATAAGCTTCTAATACGAATGTCTTTCTAATAATTCCCGGAACTTTTAAAACATTACGTTCAGTGTCACTAAGAGTACACTCTTTCGTATCAGTCCATGATTGATATCCGTTTAGGAAGAATAGATCATCACTACATAATTCTAATATATCCTTAATTTCCGCACTTTTGAGTGTTAAATCATTTAATGCAGTAATTGTGATGATATTTCTTTTACCTAATTCTTCTTTGATTTCTAAATCAAGATTAGAATTATTTGTTGTTTTTAATTCATTATTAATTAAATATTTTATATTTTTCATTGATTATTTTCCTCTTTTAATTCGCCTAAGGCACTATCATTAATAAATCCTTCATCTTCTTTTTTCGCAATTGTCTTCATTATCTTTCTTTCATTATAGAAGAATAAAATAACGGCACCAAGAACACAGAAAGCAACAGCCACAAATCCAACAATCATCAGTCCTGTTTGGGTTGCGGTAATATCATTTGATGTACGTAATTCTTCTCGAGAGACACCATTACCAATGATTGCAAGACTAGTGAATACAAGCATTGCGACTGATTGACCAAGTTTCATCGCAAAAGTACGAGCCGCGAAGAACATTCCTTCTCGTTTTTCACCAGTTGTGACAGCATCAGCTTCGGCAACATCGGCAACGATTGATTGAGGTATAATTCCTAGTAAACTCATTGGGAAAGCCGCAACTATGACGATGATAACGCCATATACCATTCCAGGTAGAGGGATAATGTTGATCATTGAAGTAATTAAATATGCTAAAGCGAGGCCAAAGAATCCGGCGATAACTAAGCGCTTCTTTCCAAATTTTTGAACGAACTTCGTCACAAATGGATAGAAACAAGCCGAAAGTACTGTCATCGCTCCCATAAATACCATTGTCATCGATTCATCTAAAGCCATTGATACTTTTACAAAGAATGGAAGTCCAGTTTGGAATAGAGTCAAACCAACCCAATACATAATATCAGATAAAGAGAATACACGGAAATCGTGATTCTTAAATGTCTTAACTAAAGATGAGAAAGCATTAGTGTTGGCGGGTTTTGCCTCTACAAAATCAGTTTCCTTGATAAGTATTGTTGGAAGCAACATACAAACACAAGCAAGAATTGCGAGAGGGATGAAACAAATACGATAACTCCAATAATATCCAACAGCCCCTTGTAATAATCCCGCAAATACGAATGGAGTATAAGCAAGTAAAGTTCCCCCAAAATATGTTAGAGAAATGAATGTTGAAATATTCATTCTATCTTCTTGCGTTTTACCAAATTCTGATATTAAAGCATTATATGGTGTACAGTAAATAGTCATGAATGTATAGAATAAAACCAACATAATGGCAACCCATGCCACATTCCAACCAGAAACTTCATTAACTGGAGAAATGAATACTAAAATAGTTATTACCGCAAAAGGAATTGCCGCAAAACGCATGAATGGCATACGACGTCCTTTTGGATTTTTAGAATTATCACTAAGATTAGCGATTAATGGGTCAGATACTGCATCCCATAAACGACATAAAGCAGTAATTAAGCCAATAATTGTTAGAAATCCACCAATAATTAAACCAGGTTTAATTAGAGTATAAAAATCTATAGTAGTTCCTGAAAAATAATTAGGATTATTCGCATCTTTAGTTGGAAGATAAAAAGCCACAAGCCAAGCGCTTATAATACCACCTAAGATTGACCACCCTAGCTGACCAATCGCAAAAATCCACATTTGTTTTTTTGTTAATCTTTTCATAATTTATTTCCTTTCTATTGGGAGTAAAAAAAATTGCGAAATGAAAAAAATCGCTATTTTTTGGGTCTCCTTACATACATATATATATTATAATGTTTTAATACTTTTGTCAATTATAAAATGAAATCGTTTTACTTTTTTTAAACAAATTAAAAAAAGAGTAAAATATCTCCAAATTTGATACTTTACTCTTCTAGTTTTATTTATTTAATTTTCTTATTTCGTCACTACCATAGAAGTCAACGATAATCGTTCCCGGACCGGTTGCACTACCGACACCTGGTTCAACATAAGGAAACTTAAACTCGATTTTTTGATTAGGGAATCTCTCTTGAATTAGTTCACTTACGATTTTTGCATCTTCAAAACAATCAGCGTGACAAACAAAAATCTTATTAATTTCATCAAGTTTACCATATCGTTTTACATAATCAGCGAGTGCTTCTAGTGATTTATAACGACCTTTAACTTTTTCAACGGCCACATTATGACCTTCAAGGTCATAAACAACGATTGGTTTGATGCTTAAAAGACCACCAAAGAAAGCGGCACTAGCACTCACACGACCAGCTTGTTTTAAATATGTTAATTTATCAACTGTTCCTACTTCATTGAAATAGAATTTAGTAGTTTCAACATAACTAATAATATCTTCAATTGATTTACCTTCATCGCGCATTTTTGAAGCTTGTTCTAAAATTAAGGCAAGAGATCCAACACAATTTAAAGTATCATAAGCTACAACTTTATTATCTTTAAATTCTTCTTGAAGTTTTGATGCACAAATAATAGCCTCATGAACTGATTTCGATAAACCAGATGAACAACCAAGATATAATACATCGATATCTTGATCTAAAAAGCTTCTAAACACTTTATCGAATTCTGATTCAATGATTTGACTTGAACGGACACGAACACCATTGCGCATAGATTCATAATAATCATGAGCGTTCATCTCTTTCCAATCACCATCAGCGTCAAATTCCTTTTCTCCAGCATATAAATGCATGGCAAGAATGGCATCAATTTTTAATTCTTGTAAGTCTTGACTATTTAAATTACATGATGAGTCGGATATAATTGCGTATTTTTTCATTTTTACTTTCCTTTTCTGATAAATATTATTCTAATATAATAATGAAATCATAAACGTCTTGCATTCCATCGATTTCATAAAATTCCACTTTTGGATATTTATTACTAAATTCTTTTCTTACTTCTTCTTTTTCATCATCACTTACTAAAGATCCATAGATAACAGTAATAATATCTTTTTCATCAATTCCAAGTTTAATTGCTAAATCAATTAGGGCCTTAATCTTATTCTCATCTGATGATAATATCTTCTTATTAGTAAAACCAATATAATCATCATTCTTAACATCAATATCTTTATAACTAACGCTTCTAATCGCTTTACAAACTAAACCAGTTTCTACACATTCCATATTGGCAATGAAATTCTCTTCAATCGCTTTTGGATCATCAGAACTATAATCAAGCATCGCTAGACTAGCATAAGCCTGACCAATATTCTTTGATGGAATGACATAAATATTACTATCTTTATAAATCTCTTTAGCTTGATTAGCTGCCATGATGATATTGGAATTATTAGGGAAAACATAAATATTTTCACTATTAATTTCATCAAAGGCTTTGATAAAATCATCAATTGATGGATTTTTACCTTGTCCACCATCGATAATATAGTCACAACCAAGTTCATGAAATACATCAATGATACCACTACCAGTTACGACCGCACAACTTGCATATTTAGACTTAGCTTTCTTAACAGTAGGTAAAGATGCTTTCTTTTCTTCAACTTCGTTGTGTTGGATAGTCATATTCTCAATCTTAACTGTTAAGAATTCGCCAAACTGTTGACAAAACTCCAGAGCTTTTGATGGTGTCATCGTATGGACATGACATTTTACAATGGAATCATTCTTAAATGCGACAATGGAATCACCAATAGTCGATAAATAATCGATAATAACTTGGGGATCGAATTTCTCAACATCACACTTCTTAGTCATCAAACGAAGTAAGAATTCCGTACAATAACCATATTCTAAAACACTATCCTTAGTGAATTTATTTAAATCAATTGGTGCTTGTCCTTCTTTTTCATGCATATCCATAGAAATAGCATCAATTTCTTTTCCTTTGATAACTTCACTAACTCCTTCCGCAATTAGGAATAAACCAGCTCCCCCACTATCAATAACACCAGCTTCTTTCAAAACATCTAATAATTCGGGAGTATTCTCTAGTGATTTTTCCATTCTTTGCATAAACAAATCCGCAAACTCACCTAAAGTCATCTTTTCATCTATTAGATGAATAGTCTTTTCGATTGACTCTCTTGCGACCGTTAAAATCGTTCCTTCCACTGGCGTGATAACCGCTTTATAAGCCGTTTCTACACCCTTCATGAAAGCTTCACCGATTTCAAATAGGGAAGCACTCTTTAAGCCCTCAAGGCCCTTTGATATTCCCGCAAAAATCTGCGATAAGATAACACCAGAGTTTCCTCTTGCATTCATCAACATTCCTTCCGCTAGAAGATTAGATTTTTGGGATAAATCATCAGTTGATATCTCCATCATCTTCTTAATTCCTCCGGCTAACGTACGATACATATTATCGCCAGTATCACCATCAGGAATTGGAAATACATTTAAATTATTTATTTCTTCTAAGTTCTCTTTTAATTTATTACCCCCACCGATAATAAACTTTTCGAACATTTTTCCATCTATTCTTTGATTATCACAATAATTCATATTCCTAATTTCCTATATTCTTTTTAAAGCAACGTCTTCTCTTGTTTTGTACTCTTTCAAAATGTTTCATTAAATTCAAGATATGGTAATTATTCTCTAACATTAAATTAGTTTCTAAATGATCAAATTTTTCTTTTTCTAAGTAATCAACAAGAAGGCCAATCATAACAGTTGCGATGCCTCTTGATTCATACTCGGGCGAAATACCAATTAATCCCAAATCAATAATCTTAGGATGATGTTTAGATCTTAAGAAACGAACTAAGAAAGGAAGAGTAATCTTTCCTTTTGATTTTCTTACCGCTTCCGAGATTGATGGGAATAATAAGGCAAATCCACATACTTTCTTATTTTCATCCACAATAAGAATAATATCCTTAGGGCGCACGATTAATTTAAAATCTTTTATATAGTTATTAACAATTTCATCATTTAGTGGCATAGTACCATAAAGACGAGCATATGTTCTTTCAATAATATCAAAAAAGGCATCGGAATATACTTCAATAAATTCCTTAATTGATTTTGGTTGAATAACTTTAAGTCCATAACGATTAAGCATCATAAAGCTTACTCTTAATAATTTTTCATTCTTTTCTTTCGGACTATATAGTTTATTTTCTACCCAGTCAACATCTTTTAAAAAGCCATAATCTTCAATTAGTTCTTGATAATATGGATAATTGTATTGTTCCTCAAATGTCTGCATTTCTTCAAAGCCTTCAATCAATAAACCTTCACGCTCTAAATCAGAGTAGCCAAGAGGTCCAACAAATTCTTCCATACCTTTTTCTTTAGCCCAGTTTTCAACAGCACTAAATAAAGCACGAGATACTTCTTTATCATTAGTAGCATCAAAACGAGTAAAACGAACACGCTTTTGATCCCATTTTTCATTAGCTGGATTTTGGATGATACCTTGAATTCTTCCAACAACTCTATCTTCATCATAAGCTAGATAGAAAACTGTATCACAAACTTTATTGAATGGAAAATCAGATTTAAATATATCTTTTTCTCCACTTCTTAATAATGGCACAAAATAATTATTACCCTTATATAATTTAAGAGGAAAATTAATAAAATCGTTTATTTGTTTTTTCGTTTTAACTTCTTTAATTGTTATCATTGTATGCCTCCGCACTATATTATATTTTACTATTTTTTTTCAGATTTTTCCACCTTTATTTTCATTATTTTGATAAATGTCTAAAAATTGTAAAAAAAAGACTTTTGACTGATATATAAAATCAATCAAAAGTCCCTTTTTATAATTCACGTATTTGCTTATTAGTGAATATTACTAATGATATTAATAATAATCCACCACTACAAATAACAAGGAGACCAATAGAGCCAAGATAAGATAGTGCAAGTCCACCTAAAAACATCGAAAGTGGAATCAATCCTTGGGAACCAATATTCGTAACACTCGTTACTTTTCCCATCTTATCTTTTTCCACAATCTTCATCATCTTTGATGAAATTTTAACATTTACTAATACCGTGAATAAACCAATTAAGAATAGAATTACAATTGTGATTATAAGTAAGGCGTTAATTCCAATAACAATATTAATAAATAATATATAAGATACTGTTAGAAGAATCATAGCCCCACTAACGCCTAACATAGCATATCGAAGGGTTTGGTGAATTGATTCTTTTTGTTTAGCCATCGATAAGAATATACCCATAAGTAAAGATCCAACACCAACAGACACACTAAAGAATGAACTCCAAAGTTCAGGGGCAACGTGTTCTTTAAACATATAATTAGAATTTGCAAGATCAGTTGCGCCAAAATATGGACTGAAATTTTCAAAAACTGGGGAAAAGAAAAAGTTAATAAATAAGGCACAAATCAACATTACGAATACTGGTTTAATCGCCCCAAGGTATTTAAATCCTTCTTTGATATCCCCAAAGACAATTTTTAAAGATAATTTTTCATCACGTTTTTCATAATCACTTTTATATTTTATGAACATTTCCGAAATTGCACTACCAATATATAATATTCCAACAATCAAGAATAGGACATCAGTTGGAATTAAAGTATATAATAATCCGGCTAGAACGATACCAATTATTGATTGAAAACTATTAAGAATTGAGAAAAATGATTGTGCTTGTTGGTACAAATCTTCTTCTACAATTTGTGGAAGTAGTGCCGATGCGGCTGGAGAAAATATTCCAGCAATCGCATTGGAAATAATTGCTACTACAAATAGACCAATTACTTGTCCAGTATTAGATTTAATCATAAACATAAGTAATAGAGTAAATACAATTATCGCAAATCCTTTAAAGTAATCACAGATATACATAATCTTAGCTTTGTTGAATCGATCACTAATAACCCCACCAAAGAGAGTAGTAATACCAAAGACAACACCACCAACAGCAAGATACAAACCTTGAATAAAGGCATTATTATCAGTTATTTTTAAAATATAAAAACTTACTGAAAAGGAATAGAATAATGAAGCAATATTCGAAACTAACGCTCCTAAAAATACTAGTACAAAGTTTCGATTATGGAATACATTTTTCTTTTCCTTTATTTCTTCTATCTCATTCATTTAAATCACTCTCCAAACACTTCATTATAAACCGCTAACGCTGATTCATAAAAATCTTTATCTTTGTAATTATTAATCTCTTTATAAAGTAATTTCTTAATACTACCAGTTAAAGTAGTAATATAATTATCATTTTCACTATAGAACTTAATATTATTAAGATCATGAATTGTCTTAATCTTATTTTTATTATTCTTTAAATATCTTAAATCTTCATCAATATCGATATTTAATAATTTCTCGCATAACGTTCTTAAAAACATAAAAATATAAACAATATCACTTAATAAATCTCCTTCATTCTCAATTGATTTAATAAATGATAAAGTCCAGTTACATAAATCAAGAACTTCCTTAAACTTACTATCTATCATAAGCAATAATGATTTAATCAAATTACAATTAATCATAACCGACACTGATTCAATAAATGATGAAGAGATGATATCTGCCGATTTGTCAAAGTTTCCAAGTTGATATTCACATACAGCAAGATAAGTGTCCATTTCTGCCACATTATTATTTGTAATATAGTCTTTTGCCAGATCATACTTATCATTTATCATATAAGTAATGGCAATAACTCTTTTAATGTCCTCTTCTTTTACATTAAGGCTATTATCACTTCTAAAAATCGCAAGAGCGCGTTTTGAATATTCAACGATTAAATCAATAATGTCATCACGATTATTTGTTTGCCAATAGGCAAATAAATATTCAATTGAACAAATTAATAACTCAAAATTATTTTTATTTCTCGAAACAACTAATCCAATTTCATCTAAATCAATATTAAAGACTCTTTGTTCAAATGATTCTTTAATTCGTTTAATAAAATTATTAATCGATATTGATTCAACATCATAATCTAATAAATAATCAATTGAAACATGGAAATAGATTGCGAGATCTTTAAGTTTATCAATATCTGGATAAGCTTCACCACGTTCCCATTTTGAAATAGCCTGTCTAGAAGTATTTAAGATATTTGCGAGCTCTTCTTGAGAGATATTTTTTTCTTTTCTTAGCTTTGCGATTGTTTCATTTAACATATTTATCACCATCCACAACAATATTTTATCATGACTGTAAGGCGAAAACAAGCACTTAGTAGTTGCTTTTGTAACATAGTATCGCAACTTTCGGTTGCATTTAAATAAAACATCATATTATTTAACCATAAGCCACCAGATTTTTTCTTATTTTTTTCAGAAAATACGAAAAGTTTTTTAAACTATCTATTTACATATAAAAAAAGATTTTGATTTTTTCTAATCAAAATCTTTTTACTTTTATTATTTTTCAATTATGTTTTATGTTAATAGATAAGTACATAAAACTAAGTCATTATCGACAATTTCTATTTTAATAGTAATTCTTTTCCTTCAATAAAATCGTTACCATTTCTTGTAAATGTATTCACTTTATTATTACTTAATAGATAATAATTGTCGCCAATAAATACTAATCTTTGATAATAATCTTCGCTATATGCGGAATATGTACCATCATAATTTCTATATAGGGCATCACGAACATCTAGTTCAAGAATACTTATTGGATTATCACTGTTCTCATCAATTGTGATAATTAAATACTTTGTAATTGAATGAGTTTTACTAAGATTACGACTATAATAAATACCACTAGAATCGGTCTTTTTTTCATAATAATAATCTTGCATTTGTAATCTGAAACCATATATACCTAAATTATTATCAACAAATAAAGCTTTAGGATTATAAAAGAATTGTGGAATATCTATAATCAATTCTTTATAATCATTTTCAATGTAAGTTGGAACATAATTATATATAACTGCCGAATTGCCAACTTGTTTAATATCCTCTTTATCACTAATATCAAATAGTGTTATCTTGTATCCGTTACTAGCGTTATCATTCTCATATCCAAAGCCAATCACATAATTATCTTTATATGGATGTTGATATACACTATATCCGGTTACCTCTAAACTACTTGTTATAACTGGATTAAGAGGATTAGATATATCCACATAATAAATTGGATCAATATTTCTATAAGTTACAATTGTGACTACATCACCATTAAAACGAGCAGAACGAATTGACTCACCTGGTTTTCCTATACCTTCTTCAATTGATGATGATTCTTCAAAACCATTATCAGTTTTTTTAAAGATAGTTAAGAAATTAAAAATAGTGCTTTCATTTCGATAAACATATTTTTTATCGAAATAATAGTTTCGATATTCTCTTCCCGTTGTGACAACACGTATATATTCATCTTTTTCATCAATCCAGTATTTATCATTTATTTTACCTTTAACATCGAAATTTCCAGCAAGAGTTAAATCACCTTCGATATTAACTACTACTACTCTTGTTTTAGGATATGTCAATTGATAATCATCTTCATTGATAACATCATTGCCATAAGTTCTAATCAAATATATATTCTTTTCTGATGAATATATATTATCAACAGTAGGTGTTAAAATATGTAAATCTTGAACTGTGAATTCATCATCAAGAATAATCTTATATAAAGAAACATAAGTTTTCATCTGTGGTGAATCTTCACAATAATAAATATGATTTAAATATGGATAATATATAACATCATCTAAAAAGAAATATGGATAAAAATAGAATCTATTATTATTACGCAAGTAATCATTATAATTATTAACAACATATAAGCTATTACCAATCAAACGAGTTGAAACATTTGATCCAGCTAGTTCAATTGTCTTAACCAAAGATAAATCATTAACATCATATATTTCAAAATAACATGTTGTACCATAATCATATGTATTATTATAATAAGTCTTTGAATCTAATCCAATTTGCTTGATTGATTTATATTCGGTCTTTGTTACACGAACAACTACATATTTATTTGTAACATATAAATCATTAGGAATCATCGTTACGATTCGGACTAAACTATAATTATCAATAGTTTCTAATAATTCTTCAGTACGATTATATTCAATTGTTTTCTCTTTAAATAATTCGCCATCATTTTCTGTCAACATATATAAATATCGAGCATAATCTTTATATGTGTGAACATTCGTAGCAAGATAGAAAATATGATTGCCCACTACTTTCACAATATCAGCTTCATCAACGTTCTCCACTTGCGTGTTTGTTTGATATGAACTAGATGAATTACTAATAGCAGCATCAGCCTTTGGAGAAATAGTTATTTCATCACTCATAATTTGTACATCATTAAGTGAAGATGTACTGATATTTATTTTATTATCGTTAAGATAATTGATTAAATCATCTTTAGTTTCAAATGAACCAAAATTAAGTGCTTTATTATTTGTAGCAACCTCTTCATAATTAACTGATTGATTATTATTACTACGTTCACTATTACGGTAAATTATTTGCTCGTTACCATTCTTATTTAATGATTTAGATATAAAAAATCCTCCCGTAAACATCACTAATAAAAACATAACAATAATCGCATATTTAATAACCAATCTGTAATTGAATCTTTTTATTAACGCTGGTTTTTCAACTTTGTTTTTAGCCATTTCATAAATATGATGACTATCATTTTGATTAGATTTTTCAATACATTCTTTTGAATCTTTTATTTTCTTATCAAAATCATTCATTATTAAGTTCCTCCTTGATTTTTTGTCTTCCTCGTTCTAGTCTTTTTTTAGCGCAATTTAAAGAAATATTCAATACTTTCGCAATTTCTTCAATCTTCAAATCCTCATAATAAAATAAAACAATTGGTTCTTTATATTTATTAGGTAATGAGGTTATTATTCTATAATAATCATTCTTTTCTTTCTCTCTAGATTCTTTTTCCATAGTTCTTTCCACCATTTCGTCATTTAAAATGGTCTTCTTTTTCCAAGAAGTAGAAAGATAATTCTTTGATTGATTGATAGTAACCCTAATGAGCCAATATTTTTCATTATCAAGACTATTAAATTCTACCGTACTCTCTAAATATTTGATAAAAACATCTTGAGTAATATCATCAGAATCAAATTTGTTATGAACATATGTATAAGCAATATTATAGATTAAATCTTTATACATATGATATTTCTTATCGAATTCGGTCTCTGTTAAATTGCGCATATTTAAACCTTTCATATATAAGACAAACATATCACAAAAAGGTGACAATTTTTTTATAAATCATTTGTAATATTATACAGTAAATAATAAAAAAAAGGAAACATTTCATTGAATGTTTCCTTAATTTTTTATCTCTTAAATTTATTAAATCCGATTAAGCATAGAACTGTTAAAGCAGCCGCAACACCTAATGCGATATAGAAAACTGTTGCGCCAACAAGTTCGATTGCTTTTACTCTTAATCCTAGTAATAACCAAACAAGGGAGAATAATATAACTGTAACAACACATAGTGCTGTAAGTTTAGTATTCGACCAACCAGAATGAGATCTCTTTAAAGATTCAGAATTATTTCTTTCATGATTTTGTGCCATAATACCCTCCTAGAATACTCCTAAAGCACCTAATCCAAGAACCACTAGAACGATTGCTTGAAGTAGTAATGCTAAATAGATAGTGATTGAAAAATAAACTTTGTCAGTTTTGTGATGAGCAACGATTCTGCCAATAAAAGCACCTAATGCTCCATTTAAAACTGCAAGTTGCAATAATGTCTTTTCTTTAACACGCATAGCGCCTTTAACTGCAAGTTTCTTGTCATGACTGAACATTAGAAAAGCAGCGATAGACATTATTACAATCAAAGCTGCATAAATAACAAATAGCCATTGATTATAATTCATAATTTCTCTCCTTCTTTTTATAATCCGTTATTATAATATCACATATATTTTTATCTTGCAATATTTTAAATAGTAATATTTAAATCAACTTTATCAATTTCTCCATTAAATGATGTAGTAATAGTGAAATTGACTACTTTCGATGTATTGAAATCTCTCTTTATTACTCGACCATTTGGAAGAACATCGGGATCATTACACTCTAAAGTGATTTCATATCCCTCTTGTTTGAACTTTCTAATTTGATATTCAAATTTAACTAAATCCATAAAATGATCCCACATTCCATTCATACGCATTGTTTGTGGGCAGTTCTTGCCTGAGAAATAATGATGTTGTTTAACATCATCAAATGTTAAATCATTTTCATCTAGCAGTTTCGCCACAAGTTTCGCTGTTCTTTGCCAGATTAAATAAATGTCAGCTCCAACATTAATGCATGATTCAATACCAATAGAGTTATTATTTCCACCACGGTTCGCAATTAAATTATATCCACCATTAAAATAAGTAACACCGATATAATAATTTCCATCTACTAGTTTACATAAAACACCTTGTGTATTGATATCACTAGTTTGTGGTAATCTATCAATTAATACATTACCATCTTTTTCTTTATGAATACGAGGGGCAAGAATAGCACTCTTCTTTCCATCTATTTCATAATATCCATCGCCACTAATAGTTACAACAGGGTTTGGATTGATTCCTGATACTTTCGCATCAATTAAATCATAATCAAAATATGTTGAGTCCCCTGCGTGATAAGCAATCTCATTATCAGGAATGTTGTGATAAATACCATCACTACCAGTCACATATTGGTAACTGCACTCATAACGACCAAGTTCCCAATCTTGAATTTTTACGATATTACTCCAAAAACCAGCCGTATGATCATGATCAGTATCACCAGTATCATGAACACAAACATAGAATTTCTTACGTAATCTTCCATCACGGTTCGAATTTCCTTCCGGCGCGATGTTTTCCGTAATATCTAAGTCTTCGAATAGATAATTAGTTAAACTAGATACTAACATATGATCATATTCAAATTTCCATCCATAAACACGAATATTCTTTTTGATTGTTTCTTTTCTCTCGTTATTCACAAAAAACTGCAATACTTTATTCATCATAACCTCCTATATAGTTATTTATAATCGCCAATTTCATAATCATAATTTGGATCTATTTCACCATAATAACGTCTACCAGTAATAGCAGCATGGATTGATGCTTCCAAAAAGTATTCACTGTATTTACTTGATGCACTACCTGATGTTGTATATGCTTCTTCTACTAATAGTAAATTGAGTAATACTCCATCAACCCAAACATAACCTAAATATCTGTCATAGATATCTTTTCGGTTTCCTGGCTCACTTTCAATCACGATTATTGTCGCATCATTAAGTTTATCACTCGTAAACTGTGATGCTGTTTTTCCCCATGGATCATGTTTCTTAGTCGATTCCGTTGTATTAATACATAAAAAACGCACTTTAAATCTCTCACCGGTAATTGCATCAATAAACCAAGCAGTATCACCATCAATCGAGCGGTCAAGTCTAGCTAGTCCAATTCCATCATTAATAAAACTTTTACCAATATAATCCATTGGATCAATTGTTAGTTTCTCATGAACATGATGAGTGATTGGTAGAACTGTAGTAAAGACATAAAAGAATTTGTTTTTTTCAATTATATCCCCGGCTTTATATGGATTACTATATCTTGTAAATTTATTAAGTTCATCATCACTATTAATGATTGTGTAATCAAACTGAAAATCATATTTTAAACCAAGTTTATCAAGTATATATTTAATTTGACCACGACTCATTCCTTCTAAATTAGGAAGTTTTACTTCGGTTTTACTTACAATAAGGGATGATACATCATACGTAAAGCCTTTAGCATCATAAATGTATGAGGTATCTAAATCGGCTTTATATGGTTTATCTCCTTTCTCTTCTTTACAAGAAACAAGAATAAAAGAAACCATAATAATTAATAAAATAATTAAATATCTCTTTATTTTCATTATAATCACCTACTATATAATACCACAAAATAAGAAAATAATAAAGAAAAAAGGATATAGCTTTCGCTATACCCTTTATATAAAGTCAATTATTTACTATAAATACCATTAAGTACTGAGCCTAATACGATTTCTTCACTATATCCAGGGTCACTAGCCTTAGTAATAGTTACTTTGTAAGTAATTGATGAAGCAGATTCTTGTTGAGCAACACGTCCATTAGCAGTAGAGAAGAATACTTTAGAACCATCATGTTCTTCAGCAAGTACTGCATTATTTGCGTCACTGATTACTTCAAATGTGAATGTGTAATCTTTGTAAGTAGTTAATGCGGCATATTCAGCTTCTACCATTTCAATGAACTTCCACCAAATTTCAAGATCATTTTCAAGTAATGGTTGAGGACAATCTTTAGCAGTATAGAAATGATGTCCTACTACTCTAGTGATATCTAGGTTATTATCAAGCATTAACTTAGCTACAAGTTGAGCAGTCTTTTGCCATGTGAACCATAAATCACCTTCAGGGTTAACAGCAGATTCAATACCGATTGAGTTGTTGTTACCACCTTTATTACAAATGCGACCTTCAGCGATTTGTGAGTAGCACCACCAAGTAGTACCCATATAATATTGACCATCAACTACTTTGAAAGCAAGACCCATATCGTTAATCCAACGAGCATCAGTTACTTTTGTAGTAGCACTTGTAGAACCAGTTGGAACTGCGATACTAGTTTCTTTACCATTAATAGTGAATTTAGAGTTAGCACTAATGCCCCATACAGGCCACTTAGGATCAGATTCAGAATAACTTACACCAGTAGGAGTCCATCTGAATGTAACACTTGTACCATCACCAGCATGGTAAGCAACATATTTGTCATCAAGAACATGGTAAACACCATCACTACCAGTTACATAGTGAATAGATGTTGAAGTGTTTCCAGCAAAGTAACTTGCATTAGCACTTGCCCATGAAGTTGCGGACATATTACCAGTATAGTGAACAGTGATAAATTCAGTTGAAGTCTTAACACCACCATGGTTATTGCTATTAGATGCTTGAATTGATTCGTAATCAGTCTTGATTGTTAGAGGATCATTATATAATAAATCACTAACTGAACCAATGATATCACGATAATATGCAGGTTTACCAGCACCAATACCTAAATCATAATGAGTGAATAATGTACTATTATGACTATCCATGATGAATGATAATACATCACTAGCATTATTAACAACTGTAACAGTGAAATCGAAGTAAATTGAATCAGATACACTTGCTCTAATAGTAGTATAACCACTAGCAACACCTGTTACAACACCATTTTCAACTGTTGCGATATTTGTATCTAAACTACTCCATGTGATTGTAGGTTTAGTGCCATCACGTTTAATATATTCAGCGTTAAGCTTAATAGTCTTAGTAGGTTCTACATATGAAGTAGACTCATAAGATACATCAAAATGATCTGGAGAGTAAACAGTAATTTCCATAGTTGCACTCTTTCCGCTTGAAGATTTAGAAGTAATAGTGATTGTAGCAGTACCAACAGCAAGAGCAGTAAGTAAACCTTTATCATCAACACTAATTACATTTGGATTGCTTGATTTGAAGATTACACTCTTAACATCAGCGTTTGCTGGAAGAATAGTCCATGCAAGTTGTTTAGTTTCATATCTCTTAAGTTCAGTAACAACTTCATTGAAACTTACATCAGTTACAGGGTTACTTTCACCAAACTTAGCATAAAGTTCAACAGTACCAGTTCTTCCGCTTAATGTAGTAACAGCATCACCTGAGAAATCAGAACTTTCAAACCAACCAGCAAAATCATAAGTCATATAATGAGCTTGAGGAAGAGTAACTTCTCCATATAATTTAGTCCATGTTGGATTTTCATATGCACTTAGTTTTTCCCAGAATCCATTTGCATATTCTTCATTAGAGAAGTCGGCAGATGTATAACTAGAACCAGGTCTTATAGTTGTGCCTAATAAGAATGCACGGAATGAGTAAGATAGACCATATAGGTTATCACCACTAGCACTTACTTGGCCATCATCGATAACATCCTTTAAGCCAAGAACGTTACAGTTATTGTCAGCAAGACCAGCTTTTTCTGATACTTCAAGTAAGTATTCAGCAAGCCATTTCCATTTAGCATAGAATGTTGTGCCATCAGGAAGAGTCTTAGTGAACGCTGTATGATAATCACAATCACTGAATGAACCAGTACTTACATCACGATAAGTCATCTTACCTTTATTTAATACTAATGCATAGTCATCAATAAATGCTTGAACTAATTCTTCACGTGAAGCATATAAAATACTACCATTATTTAAATTGAAGTGAATTGAGAATGTATCACTTAATGCGATCCATTTTGCATATAATGCAAAGTCAGCATCATCAGTAGTATCAATCTTAGTAATAGGATCACCTGTAAATTCAGCGCTTGCAAACCAGCCTTGGAATACATAGTTTTCTTTAGCAGGAGTAGGAAGTTCTTCGATACCAATACCTTCATAATAAGTAGTTGGAGTACCTGCAGGATTTGCGCCACCATCTAAGTTATAAACGATATCATGTTTAGGTTTTTCTTCCCAATGAGCAGTTAATGTTACATTATCTTTTCTATCAGCAGAAATACTTGTAACAGCATCATCGCCTTCAAACCAACCAATGAAGTTATATCCAAATTTACTAGGCACTGGAAGTACGTCTAATCCCATACCTTCCATATACCATTCAGGTTTATCTTCTAATGTTCCACCATCAAGAACGAATGTAATATCATGAGTTGGAGCATCTAATTTCCATTTAGCAACTAAAGTAAACGCACCTTTAGCATTATATGGTAACTTAACTAATAGATCTTCACCATTTAACCAACCTACAAACTTGTATTGTTCACGAGTAGGAACAGGTAAATCAAGTCCTTCACCAGTTTCAAATGTAGTAGGAAGGTTTTCACATGTTCCACCAGCAAGATCAAATGTTAAAGCATTAGCATTTGGATCAAATGCACTTAAATCAAGTTGGAAATTAAATTCAGCATAAGCATTTGCTCTAGCTTCTTCTGATCCCATAATATTAGCATCACTTGTTACACCATATCCAGAAGGAGCAACAGCACTAGGAACTTCAGATAAAACATTCTTACTAGCATCTAAATATAAGTTATAATCGAAAATAACTGGATGACTTCCATTGTTATAAACGAACTTAGTAGCATTTTCAAATGTATTATATTTAACAAAATATTCTTTATCAGCTGTACCATTTTCAAATAAACCAGCATTATATTGTGGTGTACCGATAATATAGTTACCATATACATAACAGTTACCAGCACGAGCACGAAGTAATGTACCAGCATTATTATCAGTTTGGCCACACTTTCCTGCATCAAGTTTATTATTGATGAAATAAATATTTTCAATCTTACTATCAGCTGTAGTCCATACTAAGAATTGTCCAATTCCTTCAATATCACTATCTTTAATTAATATAGTTGTTTTACTTGCCTTTTGGAATTTGATGAATGTCTTAAAATTCTTAATAATACAGTTTTCAAATCCAAAGAATCCAGAATTAGTGCTATCTTGGAAATAATTTCCTGCTGCAGTTGCAGAATCACCATAAACAGTTAAGTTAGTGAATTTAATATATCCACTACCAACCATACCAGCTACATCTTGAGTCACTTTAATCTTAGAATTTTCTTTAGATTCACCAACGATGTTAACTTTCTTAGTGATTGCTTTAGTTAATGTGTAATCACCAGCTTTTAAAGTGATTGTTGAACCATCACTTGCAGCAGCGATTGCGGCATCTAATGTAGTATAATCACAACCTTCAGCACCAACAGTAACACTTGCAGCTGCAGATGCTCCAGCAGGAAGATAATATCCATTAACATCATTCCATGCTTTGTATAATGCTTCTAGTTCTTCTAATGATTTAACTACACCAGCATCAGTTGTAGCTGTAGTTTGTGTAGCTTCATAGTAGTTATTTTCAAAATTGAATGTTCCATAACCATAATTTGTACACTTATAAGGAGTTCCACCATTGAAGTAATTATATTTAAGGTTAATAGTTGCACCATCTTTTGAATCACCAAATGAGAATGTGCTTCCTGTAGCTTTATAAATATAATTGTGGATGAAATCAAATGTACAGCCTGCAGGAATCTTAGGGAAGTTGAATCCTGATGTATCAATTGTCTTATCTTTTGCACTACAAATATTATCTTTGAATAAGATATATGTACAAGCATTTGCGTTGTATCCTAATTGAACTAACCAGTTAGTTGTAGTATTTTCAATAGTACAATTTGTGATTTCCCATCTTCCAGCGATATTATAAGTCATAATAGCTTCACAAATACCACCAGATGTAGCATCTTGATGTAATACGCTATCATGAATTGTTAAGTTAGTCATCTTTTGAGCCATGGCAATATTAGAACGTTGTCCAGTGTTAGTTCCACAGTTCATATATGTCTTAACGATAGTAACATTAGATGTGGCACTAGCATTTACAAGGCTACCATAACGGTTACAGCCTTCAGCACTGATAGGAGTTGATTCAATAAAGTCGCATGTGAATAAAATGTTATCAACAACTAGATCAGTAGCTCCTTTTTCACCTAAAGTGATAGCGGCAGCACCAGTGAACTTAATACCATCAAATGTAATGTTAGAAGCTTTAACTTGAACAGCAGCAGCAAGAATAGTTTCGGCTTTACGAGCTGCATAACCAGCTACGCCACTATTATTACCTTTGAATGTTAAATTAGATTTAGTAATAACGATTGCTTCATCGTATGTACCAGCACCAATTTCGATAACATCGCCATCTTGAGCAGCTTCCATTGCAAGAGCGATTGTATCATATGAAGTTTCACCAATCTTAATTTCTTTCTTGATAATTATGATTTCAAATTCAACTTTTAATTTACCAGAATCTTGTACTTCACAAGTGATTGTAACAGTACCTTCTTTAAGAGCAGTAACTAAACCATCTTCACTGATAGTTGCTGTTTCTTCATCACTTGAAGCCCAAACGAAACGAGGATTTGAATCAACATTTCCTTTAGCAGTTAAAGTTTGAGTTGTATTTGGTGACATACCATGTTCACCAGAAATGATAATTTCAGTAACAACTACTTCTTTAACAGTGATTTCGAATTCTTTTTCTAATCCATGGCTATCATCAGCCTTACATTTAATCTTAACAGTACCTTCACCAATTGCTGAAACTAAACCAGTAGTATCAACAGTAGCGATTGATTCATCACTTGAAGACCAAATATAACGGCTACTAGAGTCACTATTAACTGTTAATTTAAGTTTTTGAGTACCATTTAATGGCATTTCACTTTCACCAGTGATAGTCATTTCAGTTACATCATTATAAACCATTACTTTGTATGATTCTCTTAGATTTGAGCCATCATGAGTTTCCGCAATAACATCAGCCTTACCAGGACCAACAGCAGTGATTAAACCATTTTCATCAATAGTGATAACAGTATCATCAGATGTTGACCAAACGATAACTTTATCAGTAGCTTCTTCATCTACTTCGGCATAAGCTTGATCAGTTTCACCAATGTTGAAAACTAATTTTCCTTCTTCTAAGAATAGATCAGTCGCAAGAATAACTTCACCTGTGTCTTCTTTTACAGTAAGAGTGAATTTATCAGTCTTTGATCCAGCTGTAGCACTTATTTCAGTAGTACCAGCTTTTAGAGCAGTAACTTTTCCACCGGCAACACTTGCAACAGTAGGATCACTACTAGCCCATGTAACATCTTTATTAGTCGCATTTGTTGGAGTAATGATTGTAGTTAAGTTGAATGAATCACCAACTTTAACTTCTGTCTTCTTTCCAACAATCGCAATATCAGTAACTTCTACAACATCTTGTTTACGATTAACTGTTACATTAATCGTAACGTTAATATCAGAATGATCTTTAACTGATACAGTGATAATTGCTGAACCTTCACTTAAAGCAGTAATTAAACCATCTTTAACTGAAACAATACTATCATTATCAACTGACCATACAACACCATCACCTTCAAAAGAGACTTTTACTTCTTTTTTGTCTCCAGTGAAAAGAGTGATATTCTTATCAGCATCATCAATAGAAATTGAATAAGAATCTTTCTTACATCCAATAAGAATGAAAGCTAATAAGCCAATAAATAAAAATGATAAAATCTTTTTCATTTCTCTTTTCCTTTCTAAAAATTTTCATGAAATGACTTTTCATTACTTTTTAATTATACTACCTTTTCTATTTTTTGTAAACGCTTTTCTATTTTATAATAAAAAGAGTACTTACCGAATGATAAGTACTCTATTTTTAATTAAAATCGATCTTCCATAAATTCATTAATGAATTGGTTCTTATATAGTTCAAAATATTTACCTTTCTTCTTTAATAATTCATGGTGAGTGCCACTTTCCACAATTTCTCCTTTATCAATAACTAAAATGATGTCAGAATTGATAATTGTGGATAAACGGTGAGCCACAATAAAGCTTGTACGACCTTTAAGTAATCGATTTGTGGCTTCTTTAATGATTACTTCTGTTTGCGTATCAATTGATGAAGTTGCTTCATCTAAGACTAAAATCTTTGGATCATTGATGATTGCTCTCGCAAAACTGATTAATTGACGTTCACCAACCGATAGTTTTGCTCCATTTTCACCAACAATTGTCTCATATCCTTTATCTAATTTCTCGATAAATTCATTCGCATTAACTATTTCGCAAGCTTTCTTTATTTCATCAAGCGTTGCATCTAGTTTTCCATAACGAACATTTTCTTCAATTGTGGTGTTGAATAAATATGGTGTTTGTAATACATAACCAATATTTTCATGAAGCCAATTGATTGAACGATCACGATAATCTTTACCATCAATTAAGATTTCACCTTGGGTAGGTTCATAGAATCGACATAATAAATTAATAATTGTGCTCTTTCCTGATCCTGTATGACCAACTAAAGCCACACTAGTTCCCGCTTTAATATGTAAATTAAAGTTACTTAAGACATTGTCTTTTTCTTTATAATGGAATGATACATTATTAAAATCAATATCTCCGATTAAATCTTCCCAGTTTTCTCGTTTTGGAGATGATAAATCCCCATAGATTTCGATTACTTCTTCTTTATCAACGATATCGCTCTTAGTTTCGATTAATCCGATAATACGTTCGGCTGATGCTTGTGCTTGTTGGAGGTCAGCAATGACTGAAGTTATTTGAATAACTGGGTCAAAGAATAGGGTTGTATAATTGATGAATAGATATAATGTCGCAAAAGACAAAGTAACTCCACCAATTAATCCTAAATTGAAGGCACTACCAATGCCTAGGGTTAAACCAACACCTACATAACCAATAACAAGAACAGTAGGCCATAGAATCGCTGAACGAACGATTGCTCTAATCGATTTCTTACGCATGTCAATACTTAATTCATTAAATTCTACTGCTTTTTTATTTTCTAAAACTAATGTCTTAGTTGTTTTCGAACCTAAAATACCTTCGTTAAAGGCACCAGTTATTTTTGAATTAGTATTACGAACATCACGATAAGCCATTAATATTCTTCTTCTAAATATTAAACATACACCTAATAAGATTGGTGTAAGAACTGTGACAATCAAAGCAAGTGGTGCATAAACCACATAAAGGATGATTAAAATACCACTCATTGTCGCAATACCCCAAGATATATCCACAATACCCCAAGAAATGATTTCCGCAAGTTTTCTTGAATCACTAGTTAAACGAGCCATAATCCATCCCGAAGCATTCCTATCATAATATGATAACGATAATTCTTGAAGATGAACATAAGCTTCTCTTCTAATGTCACGAGAAACAATTGCTTCAACTTTTCCGGCTTTACGGATAAATCCATAGATTAAAACCATATATAATAACGAAATTACAACATAAGTTCCAATAAAAGGCCACATTAAGTCATAACGAGGATTATCACCAAAGAAAACATCAATGGCACGACTACTAAGATAAGGAGTGAAGATATCAAGTGCCGCTAGGGCAATCATATAAAGCATGATAACTACGGCATCTATCTTCCTTTTAAACACTAGTTTAAAAACCTTTTTCCATATACCGAAGGAAAGATGTTGTAAACTATCTTCTTTTTCTTCATACATAGTTCTTACCTCCTGTCATTTTTCTTGCCATTTCAATGAACTCATCTTCTAATGCTCCTTGAATATCCCATAAGTCTTTATATAGACCAGGGGTAGAAGCTAATTCCTCATGAGTTCCAATAGCACTAACTTTTCCATTCTCAATAACAATTATCTTGTCACATTCTTTGGCAGTAGTGATTCTATGTGTAATTATGATTGATGTTAATTCTTTATTATGTTCCTTTAAGGCATTACGAATCTCTAAATCAGTTTTAGTATCAACTGCTGATAAAGAGTCATCAAATAACAATACTTCTTTATTAAGTAGCAACATTCTAGAAATCGCTACTCTTTGTTTCTGTCCACCAGACAATGTGACACCTTTTTCCCCAACTAAAGTGTTGTATCCTTCATCAAACGCTAATATATCGTTATGAATTTGAGCAAGACGAGCTGCTTTATAAATATCACTTTCGTCTTTTGTGTTGCTCGCAATAGCGATATTTTGATAAATAGTGTTTTGGTAAAGGAATGGGTCCTGTAAAATAATACCAATATGTTCTCTTAAATAGTGCTTATCAATATCACGAATATCAGTGCCATCAAAATAGATATTACCATCATTTATTTCCATCATTCTAACTAGTAAGTTAGCGATAGTAGACTTTCCTGATCCAGTTTTACCGATAATTGCTACACTTTCACCTTTATTAATCTTAAATGAAAGATCATCAAGGAGATATTTATCACTATCTTCAAATTTAAAACGAACATGAGAAAACTCAATATTACCAGTGATTTCTGGCTTTTCTTTTCCGTTGTGAACATATTCTGTATCTTGTTGTAAGATTTCATCAACACGTTTAGCCGCAACTGTCGCTTTACCAAAGTTAGTAATTATTCTACCTAAATTTCTAATTGGGTAAACAAGCATTGAAATATAAGAAATACAAACAACAAGGTCACCAACTGATAAACCACGAGAAGCAAGATAAATACAATAGCCTAATGTTGCCGCATATTGTAATGATACAATACCATCACTGAAGCCCCAATAGATAGCCATCTTCTTTGTTAGACGGTATGATTCACTAGTAAACTTCTCATTTTTCTTATCAAATTTATCAATTTCATATTTTTCTTTCGCAAAAGCTTTTACAACTCTTACTCCGTTAACACTCTCTTCTAAGCATGATGTCATATCAGCTTCATATTCTTCAATATCTTCAAATTTCTTTTCAATAATCTTGAAGAAAATAAAGCTCATAAGAATAGTAAGTGGCATACATGCTAGAGATACAAACATTATATTAATGTTAATGGAAGCCATTTGAATACCACCGGCAATCATGCTGGTGAAAATATAGAATATTTCTGGCATATTAGCACTAATAAATGATTTAATAGTATCAATATCCGATGTGCATCGTTGAATGAAATCCCCAGTATCTAAAGAATTATGATAAGAATATGATAAATCTTGGATATGGACAAATAACTTCTTACGCATATCGAATGCAATATTTTCTGATAATTTACCTTTACATAAACCATTTACAAACATCAACATTCCTCTGAATAACTGATAGAGGACAAGAGTTGATGATACAATTACCACACACTTTATTCCTTCATAATTTGAGAAGAAATTAAGTAACCACTTTGGTAATGTATTAACAGCATCAGTATCGGCTAAAATATGGTCAAAAACATATTTAACGAACTGCGGCACATAGGAGTATGTAAGAGGTAATATAATTTGAAATAGCGAAACCACAATAAAAAGTGGTATATATGGTTTCAGCCATTTGAATAAAACCATTACTTTTTTCATATTATCCTTCTTTACAATATAAAATGCTTTAGGTTTACTAAAGCATTATTTTTCATTAGTTTCGTTATCTACTTTATCAATAACTTTTAAACTATAAAGTTTTTCTAAATTCTCATTGAGACGAGTTAAAAGCTCATTATTAACTTCTTGCGGAGTCTTTTCTTCCTGAGCAAGAGCTTGTTTGGCTTCAATTTCCTTAGCTATTTCTGTTTGGAAATATTCAGGATGTTCTCGTTTCATCTTTTCATATAGAATAGTACCCAATTCATCTTCTTCATCGAAGAATTCAGGGTGCTTACGCTTTAGATTTTTAATATATTTAATTTGATTTTTAATATAACTATTTTTAATTATCCTAATTGTTGTCACAATTGTATAAATCGCTATCGCAATAATTATAAAATTGATAACAGTTTGGATAAAAGCACCATAATTCAAGGTAATAGCCGTTTGCGTTACTACCTCTTCGCCATCAATTATTTCCACAATTTCAGGCCTTAAAACAGCTTTGGCACTTCTTAGATCGAAATTAATAAGCCTTGAAATTAGTGGCATAATGACATCATTAACTAGCGAATTGACAACTGCGGTAAAGGCAGCACCAATAATAATACCAGTTGCCAAATCTAAAATATTTCCTCGATTGATGAATTTCTTAAATCCACCAACGACATTTTTTACTTCTTTTGTTTTACTCATAATCACTCACTTCTTTAAATAATATTTTTTTAAGCCTCATTGATACAGTGAACGCTAAAAATAGTTTTACTAAGTCTGGTAAGATATATGGAATCACACATAATAACAAAATCTTAAAGAAACTATAGTTCTCACCTTTTGTGACAACATAAAACCAAATAGATCCAATAAGATAACAGACAACAAGTCCGATTAATAAACTAATGAATCCCATAATCATTTTTTTCTTATTACTAGAATTCTTAAATATCAATTCGAATAAGAAATAAATAATTCCAATCGCAATAAATCCAATTATATATCCTCCAGTTGGACCAAGAATGTGACCTACACCACCTTGAAATCCCGAAAAAACGGGAACACCGATTAATCCAAGAACGATATATAAGAGAATAGATATTAAGCCATCAATCCCTCCCAGTAAGAACAGTACCATAAATACCGCAAATGTTTGGAGAGTGAAAGGCACAGTCATTGGAATTGTGATCCAACTACATATCGCAATTAATATAGCCATAAAGCTAATTAAAACTATTCTTTTAACATTCATTTTTATCATCCTATTATTTTTAATATTAATTTTAAAAGCTAATAGTCAAAACAAAAGAATAAAAATCAATTATAGGAAATTATTGTTAAATAAAATAACAATTATCAACGGAAATTATAATTATTTAAAATGATAGTTTCCCCATCAGTAGCGGTAACGATACATCCACGATATGGAGTCTTAGAATTCCAGTTAACGAGCATGAATGTAACTGTAAGTTCAATATCACCTACAAATTCTTCATAGATAGCATATTGACTTCCGCTTCCTGCATATAAATATATATCTTTTGTCTTATCTTGGCTTGTTAGATAGTAATTAGTAGAATACTGACTAACAACTTTCTTTAAATAACATTTTACAACATAAACATTTGATGTTAAATCATCACCAGTCGCAATTAAGGAAATCATATCATCAAAAGTCTTATTAGTGATAAAAGTGGAAGTGTCATACTCATGGCTACCAAGTAGGTTAAGAACTAAAGTAGCGTTATCAACACAGATTTGGCCAACCATATTGGCACCATCTTTAACGATGTGGCACTTCTTTCCTGTCACAATTACATCATTTCCTAAACTAATTTTCTTAAGTGTTGCGGAATCCGTACGAACAGCGATAACTCCAGTTCCATCATTTAGATAGAACGCAGGTTGATTAACGCATCCACTCATTACGATACCACGAATAGTGACAGTTTCATTGTCATTTTCGCGTAAAACATCACTAATACTAATAGTTTCAGGAATTGCTTTATCATTTATTTGAATAACTTTCGTAACTGATGCTGTTGCCGTTTTGTATTTAGCATCCATCTTGATTGTGACTATCTTATTAGTTTTCGCAAGATTCATCACAAGTTCTTCTTGTCCTCTTTCATTGAACATTACTTCACTGTCTTCTGATGAATAACTAATTTCCACATTCTTGAAGTTAAGTAATGTATCAGATACATTCAAAATCAAGTCAAGTTCTGGATCTGAATCATATTCATTTTGGAATTGAGTCTTAATGTAATACTCAAGAACAAATTCACATACTTCTTTATCAGTCATTGCAAAATCAGTACATTCTTCAACCAAAACCGGAATGAATCGATAAACTGTACCCGATTTTGTGGACTTACAGTTTAATGCGGAAAGATATACATCACAAATCTTTCCATCAAATTCTCTTAGATAAGTGAAATCACCACCATTACATAATGAGTAACAATATGATCCTGTCTTATTATCTAGATCATCGATATAGAAGTTTGTAAATCCACTTCCAGGAACTTCGTTTATAATCGCCTTAACTTTATAAATATTAGTCGTAATATTTGAAGTCATAGGTGTTTCTAATATTTCTTTAACAGTTGATTCTTCAATCCAAGTCTTATCAAATTCAAATTCGCCCTCTTCTTTTGAGATGAATAAAGCATCTTGAATTTGAATACTTCCTTGATATCCATATGTTGCAGCGTATTCTTTTTCGCTATCTAAAATATATAAAGTCTTTGAACCAGCGATTTTAACTTTATCACCAATCTTTACACGACCAGCAACTTCTAAGCCATAAATATAAATTGATCCCGTTTCATCAACTAAATATAATCCATTAGGTTTCATTCCGCTAGCATATGTAACGTATGCAACAACACCACTAACGATTACTTTTGAATCAACTTCCGCTAAACGGACTTCATTTATTTTCTTTTCTGTATACTCAGATAAATCAATTTCTTCTTGATGAGAAACAAAACTAATCAACCAACTAGCACCTAGTTCAGGTTTCTCATTATAAGTCTTCAAATATCCATACAAACATACTTCATCATTACTATATGGTTTTTCTTCCATCTCACTATAACGAAGTACACCATCACTCGAATAAACACCATAAACATACAAATCATTCACACCATCAGTGATATACATTTCACCATATAGAGAGTTAGTGATATTCTTAACAGTTCCCTTAACATATTTTCTTTCATCAGTGCCTTTATCACCAGCTTGAATCGCTAGATTATAAGCTTCTGTAACTGTAAGATAAACGATAGGTTCAGTTTCTCCACCACCATTAGGATCACCTTCATTACCTCCGTTAGGGTCAGACTCTCCACCGCCATTTGGATTACCTTCATTTCCTCCGTTTGGATCTTGTTCGCCACCATCAGAAATGTTGCCATTTTCTTGGTTTCCTTCGGCTGGTTTTGTCTCACAACCAACAAAAACAAACATCAAGAAAACTAATAAAAATAATTTGAATAATTTCTTCATAGGTTTATCTCCTTTTGTATATCTATAGTATATCATATTTTAAATATATTGTCGATTATAAGAAAACGTTAACTTAAAAAAGAGTTTATAGATAAATAATCTCTTTTTCACTATTCTTATTTCCCAAACATCTTATCTATCTCTTTTTTCTTTAAATCAATAATTTCATCTACTTTATCGTAATCAATATCAAGCCCTTCCGCTTTAATTAAGATTACTTCTTTCGCATTATAAAAAGCTTCTCCTAGACTTTTCACATAACCATAACTAAATTCCAGATTATCAATATAGCCACCCGATGTTGTGACATAATAAATAGATTTAGGTTTCGCTAATGACTTAGGAAATCCATCTACATATTGAAAAATTAAATCACTAACATTGATATTCTCAAAATATGTCTTAAGTAGACTTGGGAATGATAAATCATAAAATGGAGCAGTAATAACGATAATATCACTATCTTTAAAATCACGAGCATATCTAAATATTTCATTATCAAATTCCTTTTTATAAATCAAATTATCTCTTTTCTTAAGAGATTCTTCATTTAATGAAGGAATATTCTCATTAGTTAGTGATAAATATGAAATATCACCATCAAGTTTACTTATTAAATAATTAGACAATAATCTAGTTCTTGATTCTTTTCTTATTGATGCATCAATATGTAATATTTTCATTTTATTCTCCCTTATTTATCATCTATCTTTAAGAAAAGTATAACATAGACAAATACATTTCGCAATATAAAAAAAGATATGTCTTTTGACATATCTTAAATATTACATTTTTTATAAATATATTCCACATTTTTAAAATAATAATCAAGGGTGAAACACTCTTCAATTTCCTTCTTATTTAAGTATTTCAATACTTCATCATTATTTTCTACTAAATCTTTAAAATAAAGATTTTCATTATAAGACTTAAGAGCCGCTTTTTGAACCAAATCATAAGATGATTCTCTTGATAATCCTTTATTGATTAAAGCATTCATCACTCTTTGGGAGAAAATAGCTCCTTTAGTTTTATAAATATTTGAAAGCATATTATCTTCATATACAACTAGATTATCAAGTAAGCCCATAAATCTATTAAGCATATAATCAATAAGCTCAGTTGCATCAGGAAAAATAATGCGTTCAGCTGAAGAATGAGAAATATCTCTTTCATGCCATAAATTGATATTTTCATAGCTTGATGCCATATATCCACGCATAATACGTGCGCAACCGCAAATATTTTCGGATGTTATTGGGTTTTTCTTGTGTGGCATAGCACTACTGCCTTTTTGGCCAGATGAGAATGCTTCTTCGACTTCATGAATCTCCGTTCTTTGAAGACTTCTAATTTCCGTCGCGATTTTTTCTAATGTTGAAGCAATCAAAGCTAAAGTCGCAATATAATATGCATGACGATCACGCTGGATTACTTGAGTGGAGATATTTGCGGATGTTATTCCTAACTTCTCACAAACATATTCTTGAATAAATGGGTCAACATTTACAAAATTACCAACAGCCCCACTAATCTTACCACATTCAACATCACTTCGAGCACTCCTAAATCTCTTTAAGTTACGCATCATTTCTTCATGCCATAAAACCCACTTCAATCCAAACGAAGTAACTTCAGCATGAATTCCATGAGTTCTTCCAATGCATGGAGTATTTTTATATTTAAGAGCTTGTTTCCTCAAAACATCTATAAACTTAACAATATCATCTTCGATAATATCATTAGCACACTTTAGTAAATATCCATTAGCCGTATCAACAACATCAGTTGAAGTAAGACCATAATGAACCCACTTCTTTTCATCCCCTAAATATTCACTAATAGATCTAGTAAATGCTATAACATCATGTTTAGTTAGAGATTCAATCTCTTCAATTCTCTTAACATCGATTTTAGCTTTTTCTTCTATTTTCTCGACATCACTTTTTGGGATTACTCCTATTTCACTCCACGCTTTACATGATAATATTTCAACTTTCAAAAATGCTTGAAACTTGTTTTCATCACTCCAAATCCTACGCATTTTATCTCTTGAATATCTTAAAATCATTTTTACCTCCTGCTAAGACTAAAATATGTCTTTAATCTTTATTGTTTGAGTTCGATCAGGTCCAACTGATATTAAAGCCACAGTTGCCTTAGTTAATTCTTCAATCTTTCTAACATATATTTTAGCATTTTCAGGTAGTTTGTCAAAAGATTTTATATTTGTAATATCTTCAGTCCATCCTTTTAAAGAAATATATACTGGTTTAACTTTGTTTGCTTCTTTAATTGTTGATGGCATATAATCAATAACTTTACCATCAATTTCATATGCATAACAAATCTTAATTTCATCAAGACCAGTAAGGACATCTAGTAACATTAATGATAAATAATTAATTCCTGATACTCTTCTTGCATAATTCAATTCCACACAATCAAGCCAACCAACACGTCTAGGACGTTTAGTAACAGTACCATATTCATGTCCACGCTCTCTAATGTATGAGGCAATATCACTTTCAATCTCCGTTGGAAATGGTCCTTCACCAACACGAGTCGTATAAGCTTTACAAATACCTAGGATATTATTGATATATTTTGGGGCAATACCGCAGTTTAGAGGAACAGCTGAACCAGTTGGTGATGAAGATGTAACATAAGGGTATGTTCCATGATCAAGACAAAGCATTACACCTTGAGCCCCTTCAAATAAAATTTTTGAACCTTTTTCAATTTCTTCTTCGATTAATAATGAAGTATCACATACATATTTCTTTATTTCTTTAGCATATTCTTTATATTCATTAAAGATATCATCAGGAGATAATTCTTCAAGTCCTAACATCTTTAGTTCAAAGTTTTTAATTTTTAAAGTCTCCGTTAAAGCTTCCTTGAAGTCTTCTTCATCCACAAATGTACCCATTCTAATACCAATTCTATTAGCTTTATCAGAATAACATGGACCAATACCACGTTTTGTCGTACCAATCTTGTGGTCTCCTTTATATTTTTCATAAGCACCATCTAATGCTTCATGATATGGAAGCACAATGTGAGCACGATTGGAAATATAAAGATTATATTTAGTGATGCCTCTAGCTTCTAATCCATGTAATTCTTCCAGCATTTGTTTTGGATTGATTACCATACCACTTGCTAGAATGTTTTTGATATGTGGATTGAAGATTCCTGATGGAATGCTTCTAAGGGCAAATTTTTCATTATTAATAGTTATTGTATGTCCGGCATTATTTCCACCTTGGCTTCTTACAACAACATCGGCCTTTTGGGCAAAATAATCAGTAATTTTACCTTTACCTTCATCGCCCCATTGGCTACCTTCTATTACTAAAGTTGACATATTATTCCCCCTTATTATGTTTTGTGTTTATACTTGCATTAATAAATTCTCTAAATAATGGATGTGGTCTATCTGGTCTTGATAAAAACTCTGGATGGAACTGACATCCAACAAAGAATGGATGATTTTTAAGTTCAACAATCTCAACTAAATTTTGTTTCTCATTAATACCTACTGCTTTTAAGTCTTTTCCTAAGATGTTAGAAAAATCATTATTAAATTCATAACGATGACGATGACGTTCCTTAATATCACTCTTTCCATAAGCAGCATAAACTAAACTATCTTCCTTTAAATGACAATCATATAGTCCAAGTCTTAAAGTTCCTCCCATATTTATACCCGCATATTGGTCAGGTAATAAATAAATGATTGGATGTTTAGTATCTGGATCGATTTCTGTTGAGTTAGCATCAGCATAAGAAAAGACATTTCTTGCATACTCAATACAAGCTAACTGCATTCCATAACATATACCAAGCATTGGTTTTTTATGTAATCTTGCATACTTAATGGCACTAATCTTTCCTTCAGAACCGCGTTTACCAAAACCACCAGGAACTAAAATACCATCCATCGGACCTAATATTTCTTCCACATTCTCATCATTTATGTTATTGGCATCAATGTAATTAACAATTACTTTCTTTAAATGATAATAACCAGCTGATTTTAAGGCTTCACTTACTGATAAATAAGCGTCATGAAGTTGAACATATTTTCCAACTAAACCGATATTGATTTCTTCTTTTGATAATTTGATTCGTTTAATCATATCATTCCAATGTGTCATATCCGCTTCTGGAGCTTCAATATGGAAATGTTTAAGAATAATATCATCAATATGTTGACTATGTAACGCATTTACAACATTAAATAAAATCTTTTCATCTTTAGCAACAATTACCGCATCTTCCTTAACATCACAGAATAATGCGATTTTCTCTTTTTGTGATTCCGTAATATCTACTTCTGTTCTTAAGATGATAATATCAGGTTGAATACCAATACTCTTTAATTCTTTTACTGAGTGTTGAGTTGGTTTAGTCTTAATCTCATCAGCGGCTCTAAGGTAAGGAACTAAAGTATTATGAATATACATAGTATTTTCATAACCAAAGTCTCTTCTTGCTTGTCTTATTGCTTCGAGGAATGGAAGAGACTCGATATCACCAACAGTTCCGCCAATCTCGGTAATGATTACATCAGCACCTGATTCTTTTTCCGCTTTTACTAATTGATTTTTAATTTCATTAGTAATATGAGGAATAACTTGAACAGTAGCTCCTAAATATTCGCCTTTTCTTTCTTTTGAAATTACTGATTGATAAATCTTACCAGTTGTGATATTACTTCTCTTACTTAAGTTTTCATCAATGAAACGTTCATAATGGCCAAGGTCTAAGTCCGTTTCTGCCCCATCATCAGTTACGAAAACTTCACCATGTTGATAAGGGGACATTGTACCTGGGTCAACATTGATATAAGGGTCAAACTTTTGCATAAAAATTTTAAGACCTCGGTTTTTAAGTAATCTACCGATACTAGCAGCCGCAATTCCTTTACCTAAAGAAGAAACTACACCACCCGTTACAAAAATGAATTTTGCCATAATATCACCTAAATTGAGAATAATAATGTGCTATAACTTGGAAGTGGCCATGCATCTTCAGCACATAATACTTCAGCTTTATCTACGTTTTCTCTTAAACTATTCATAAGAACTTTAATCACATCACAGATGTATCTAGCTTTATCAAAGCCTTCCATCTTTTTCACAACATTAAGTTCTTTATCTAGTTTTTCTACTGTTTTATAAATATCATCACTTATTTTATCAAGTTCACTTAAAACACTTAATTCATATTTAAAGTTAGAATTAATTCCAGCATCTTTTTTCATCTTAACAGATTCAGCTAAAACTGATTCATATTTAGTAATGGCTGGTAAATATTCTTTCTTAGCCATATCAAGCATAGTATTCGCTTCAATTAACATTGATTTAGAATAATTTTCCAGTTGAATATTATATCTAGCATCAACTTCAGCACTTGACAATACTTCCATCTTCTTAAACATTTCGACGTTCTTCTCTTTTGTTAGATAAGGAAGACAATCAGGAGTTGAAGGAAGATTTAATAGGCCACGTAATTTTGCTTCCTTAACCCATTCATCACCATATCCATTACCATTGAAGATAATGCGTTTATGTTTTGTGTATTCATCTTTAATAATCTCATGAACACAAGCACTAATATCACTAGCTTTCTCTAATCTCTCAGAGAAACTGGCAAGTGTATAAGCCACAGCGGAATTTAACATGATATTTGTGCAAGAAATAGAATTTGATGAGCCTAACATTCTAAATTCAAATTTATTTCCAGTAAAGGCAAATGGTGATGTTCTATTTCTATCTGTACTATCTTTCACAAATTCAGGAATGGAATTTACACCAAACTTCATTACATTCTTTTTTCTTTCACTTAGAGTTGTATCACTCGCTATAGAATCTAAGATATCGGTTAATTCTTCGCCTAAAAACATTGATACAATTACTGGAGGGGCTTCACTGCCACCTAATCTGTTATCATTGCTGGAACTAGCAACACTTATTCTTAATAAATCTTGGAATTCATCCACAGATTTAATAATAGCTGTTAAGAATAAATAGAATATTAAGTTTTCTTTTTCATTATGTCCTGGTGCTAGTAGGTTATATCCACTATCAGTAGCTAGTGACCAGTTGTTATGCTTACCTGATCCATTAACACCGGCAAAAGGTTTTTCATTGAGTAAGCATACTAAACCATGTTTATCCGCAACTTTTTGCATGATTTCCATAGTTAATTGGTTATGGTCAGCCGCAATATTACAACTTTCATAAATTGGTGCTAGTTCATGTTGTGAAGGGGCAACTTCATTATGTTCAGTCTTAGCCGGAATTCCAAGTCGCCACAAAGTTTCATTTAATTCTTCCATGAAAGCTTGGATTCTTGGCTTAATCATACCAAAATAATGATCATCTAATTGTTGATCCTTTGGAGATGGTGCACCATATAAAGTACGTCCACAAATAATTATATCTTTTCTTTTCTTATATACTTCTTTATCAATCAAGAAATATTCTTGTTCAACACCAACCATTGGGAGAACACGTTTAGCATCAACATCAAGGTATTTTAATACTTTAACTGCTTCTCGACTTAAAGCATCCATTGATCTTAATAGTGGAGTCTTTTTATCAATCGCTTCACCACTAAACGCACAAAAAGCAGTAGGAATATATAAAGTTTTCCCTTTCACAAAGGCATAAGATGTTGGATCCCATACAGTATAACCTCTCGCTTCAAATGTGGAACGAAGTCCTCCTGATGGAAAACTTGAGGCATCAGGTTCACCCTTTATCAATTCTTTACCAGAAAAGTCCATAATGACGTTTCCATCTTTAGAAAAAGAAATAAAACCATCATGCTTTTCGGCAGTAATTCCTGTCATTGGTTGGAACCAATGTGTAAAATGAGTTGCTCCTTTCGATATTGCCCAATTTTTCATCGCACTAGCAACTTCATCTGCGATTTCTCTGTCTAACTTCTTTCCTTCGTTTATTGTCTCTTCTACACGCTTATAAACACTTGATGTTAACATCGTCTTCATAACCTTTTTAGAAAAGACGTCAATTCCGAATAATTCATCCATGCCTGCCATATATATTCTCCTTTCTTAAAAAAAATAAATACACTAACATTATATTATCTTGACAACATAAAAGCAAATACATATAATATTATAGTAATCATATTTTTTTCGTATGATAAAAAGGAGTTATTATGGATATTCGTACATTATCATATTTTGTAACTGTCGCTGAAGAATTAAACATCACAAGAGCCGCTGTTAAGCTCTGTATTAGTCAGCCACCACTAAGTGCCCAAATCCATGCTTTAGAAAAAGAATTAAATACGACACTATTCATTAGAGGTAAGAGAAGCTTACAACTAACGGAATCAGGAAAGCTACTTTATCATCATGCTAAAGAGATACTTCTTCTCGCCAACAAAGCTAAAAATGAAGTTAAAGCAATGAATGATTCTTTGAGTGGGACAATCTACATGGGTCTTGTGGAAGGATCAGCACCTAACATTGCGGCCAAATGGATTGAATCATTTCATGCCAAAAATAAAAATGTCCACTTTAACATAGTTGATGGAAATAGTGATGAACTAATCCAAAAACTACGAAGTGGAATCATTAACTTAGCAGTAATTACGGCCCCTTGTGATAACACATTACTTAATAGTTTTAGTGTTGGAAGTGAACGAATGACTGCTTTTATGAGTATTAAGAATCCTTTAGCTAATCTAAGTGGAGATTCAATCGATCTAAATTTACTTAAAGATCAACCATTAATCGTTCCGAGTAGGGAATCAATTAATGTAATGATTAATAAATGGTTTAAAGAAATTGGCGCAAAACCTAACATTATCTGTAAAGTTGATAATTATTTAGATGTTGCGGCCTTTTCAGGTCACAATATCGGTGTTAGTTTATTCCCAAAAACATCTTATATATCAAATAAGGATATAATTGTAAAAGAAGTTATTAACCCTGAACGAAATATTGAATATTTATTTGTATGGTTAAAAGGTAAACCACTTTCTCTAATTGATGAAGCCTTTATCGATCATGTTAAACTATATAAAGATTAAAAAAAGAGCAATTACTTGCTCTTTTATTTTTATATTTACTTCAAAGTTCCATATTGGGAAATTGCTTCTTCAATAGTTAATTCGCCTGTTCCTACTTTAAATGCGGCTAATCTAATTTGTGTCGCAAGTTTATCTTCGATACCTAGGGCAGTAGGTGAAATAATAAGATCAGATGATACATTTCCAATTGGAGCATATACTTTATCAAATGATAAATCTTTTGTCGGAGTAATTAGACGTTTTACTGAAGCCATTTGATTTAGTTCTTGATTACTAATCAAGAAACGCATGAATTCATTAGTCATATCTAAATTACTACAAGCATTATTTACAGAGAACTGAATAGATGGACTATCAAGGAAATATCCGCCTTTATCAGTAGTTGGAATTGGTGCGAATGAATAAGAGAATGGACTGGCAGTAAATGCGGCAGATTGACTCTCACGTTTACCAGTTCCTGATGCTGTATCACCATTACAAATCATCATTGGAACATCACCTTCAAAGAAACGTAAGATGACTTTTTCATAATTATCCGCAATTTCATTACAGTTTTCTAAATTAACACATCCATTAATAATTTGCATTAAAGTTTCAAGGGCTGGACGCATATATTCACCAGCAGCCGAATTACCTTGATTAGCAAGGCTTACTACTTCTGGGTGTTGAGCTAGAGTTCCCGCAAAAATAGGATAAGCAATAGTATACATTAAGCAACTTGAAGCCTTTTTGCTGTAACCCATCATTGGATTTTCATATCCTTTTTCCTTAAATGCCGCACAAACAGCAAGAAGTTCTTGGAAAGTTGTTGGAACGCTTAATCCTTCTTTTTGAAATAAATCATTGTTAATCAACATTCCATATGATGTAGAGAAAATAGGAACAGTTAAAACACGACCTTGTGAATCGCGGTTTAATAGACCAGGACGAATACAATCAAGATTAAATCCTAAAGATTTATCAGCAAGATTTTCCATATGCTCAAAAACAGTACTATAAGCAGAATTTCCAACCATCCAACTGTAAGAGAAGAAAATGTTTGGAGCGTCTTTTCCAGCTAAAACTGTCGCAATTGAGTTATTATA
>JAEEGL011200861.1_pt1 | contig 57120 bp, 35 predicted proteins | sample 9134231 | NCBI WGS metagenome assembly JAEEGL01 (sample SAMN16246548, study PRJNA631951) | gut metagenome | biome: gut microbiome; feature: rumen; material: fiber-attached | host: Bos | place: Iran: Karaj | collected 2018-10
GCCTCTGGCTTAGCCGGGGCTTGTGCCCCGGCCAGACCTCACCCCTGCAACTATGCGATATTATTGACTAATCCCCCTCTCCCAAGCGGAGAGGGGAAAATGAAGTGTGCCCTTCAAAGTAGACACATTCTCCGAGATGGCACACTGCTAAGGCGTTCCACTATAGCTCGGTGGTCGTTTATGAAAAACATTTAAATTCGAATAGATGGGCCCTCTCTATTTGTAAAAATGGAGACAATATGTAGTGACCTCACTGTGTAAGTCTCGTGGATTTACCTGTGATATTACCGATGTTAAACAGCGGTAAAAGGAATTACCGCATTACAAGGAGGTCACTATGCTTGATTATAACACAATTTATGTTGGAATGGATACCCATAAAAATTCTACTTCTCTTTGCGCTTTTTACGAACCGACACGCGAATATTTCGAGCCGGCTAAAGTGGGAACTTTTGATGGCATACTCAATTATTTGAAAAAGCTGACCAATTATAAACCAGGCATCAGAATTATTTGTGGTTATGAGGCCGGGTGTACCGGTTTTGCGCTTTATCGTTACCTCACAGCTCATGGTATTAAATGTCGGGTTATTGCTCCATCTACCATTAAGGAAGAACGCAGCAAACGGCGTGTTAAAACTGATAGACTCGATGCCCTAAAACTCGCTCAATCCCTGGCATTTGACCAATGTAAGTTTGTCGCAGTGCCAACTACTGAAATAGAGGCTATTAGAGATTACATTCGGATGCGCGATGATCTTAAAGCTGAACTTAAACGCATTAAACAGCACATTAAAGCCTTTTATTTGAGGCACAACAAACAATTCGACAAAAAAGAATCTTGGAATATACAACATCTTGCTTGGCTCAAAAAACTAACTTTTACCGAACCGTTACTCCGCGAAACTCTTGATGAATATTTAACACATTATAACGATTTGATAGACAAAATAGCTACTCTTGATAAACGTATTTTAGAAATCGCCGAGCGTCCGGAATACAAGAAGAATGTTAAAAATTTAAGCTGCATTAAAGGAGTTACACCTTTGTCTGCGTTAGCCTACATCAGTGAAATCGGTGATTTTAATCGTTTTGCATCAGCTAGCCAATTTGCCTCCTTTTTGGGACTAACTCCGGGCGAATATTCCAGTGGCGAAAAAGGACAAAAACTTGGTATCACCAAAGCAGGAAATACGCATATGCGTCGCTTGCTGATTGAAGGTGCTAACACATACAAAAGAGGAGCGGTTAGCACTATATCCTCAACAGTAAAACAAAGGCAAAAAGACGCGCCGGAAGAAATAATAATGTATGCCAATAAGGCAAGCCGCCGCTTACTGCGAAAATATCTCAAACTGACAATCGACAAGAATAAACCCAGCAATGTGGCAGCAACAGCTGTGGCTCGTGAATTATCCGGATTTATATGGGGAATGATGACAGACCGCCATCAGGTACCACCGGCAGCACCAAAGCAGGAAATAACAGCAAAAACTCTTTTACAGGCGTTAAAACGCGATGTTAAACGGCAAGAAGAAGCCGCTAAAGAGCAGAAACATAGTAAAAAGAAAACTAAGAGTTCTAGTGATATTAAAACTGAAAGTATGTAATTACAGGTAATTAGGGAACAACGGCGATGACAACAATAACCTCGTATGAAGGCATCTGGGATGAGACAGAATGTAGGTTTGAGCTATCCGCGAGCCCTCTCTGTGGCACTTAAATGTGATCCACGCATGGAGACTTGAGAGATGAAGGAGCTCACGACGGACCATTGGCCTGTAGGTAACCAATCCACGAATATCAGAGTGGTCAAATGTCGAAGAAATTCTGTCTCATCCCCAATGCCCTCAGATGGGTTAAAAAACGGAGCTTGCACATGAAAGAATTCTAAAAAATACCATTGACAAACGGTCACTACATATCAGAGGGTGCGCTGCCAAATTTCCACGACTTGTGGGGTGAGGGCGCCGCAGGCAGAGGGGCGATTTTCTTAAATGACTTGCTTCTAACAGTGAATTTTTTTCGAAATTTTTCGGCCAGGTAAGCTTTTGAAAGCTATTTTTGCGCCGGCTTAAGATACTCTCTTATCCCCGCGGCAATGCCTGCTATGAGTTTTTCTCTGTACTCCGGAGAGGCCAATAGCTGCTCCTCATGCGGATTACTGATAAAATTACATTCTATTAAGATAGCGGGCATTCTGGCGCCTAAAAGAACATAGAAAAGAGCTGATTTAACCCCTTGATCTTTAACTCCTAATTCATTGCTGCCGATAATGTCCATGGTTTTACTCTGCACCAGTTCGGCCAGTTTTTGTGAGGAGGCAGTTATTTGATTCATCTTTAAATCATTCAGTACATGCTCCAGCGGGGTAACCTCTTCGCTGCTAACGCTGTTTTCCTGGGCCGCCAGGCGCTGGCTGAAACGGTCGTCGGTATTGTTGAGGTAATAAGTGGAAAAGCCGCTTAGGGCTCGCTCGGTGCTGGCATTACTGTGCAGGGAGATAAACAGATCGGCCTTTTGGTTGTTGGCAAAAGTGCTGCGCGCGGCCAGTTCCAGCTCTTTATCTTTATCTCTGGTGAGATAAATAGTGATATTTCCATCGTTTTTTAATTCTTCGGCCAAGAGGAGGGTGAGGTCTAAAGCCACATTTTTTTCTTGCAAGCCGGTTGGTCCTACCGCGCCGGTATCATCACCGCCGTGGCCCGGATCCAGCACGATTATATAGTTTTGCTCTTCCGGCTCCGGCGGTGGAGTTACCATTAACTCGCTACTCACCGGCTCCACCTCTTGGAGAGCCGGCTTTTCCTCAGCGGCAATTGCGGGTTTGGGCTTTATTTCCAGATCAATGGCCAATCTTGTCGGCTTGGCGAGTTTGGAAACTTTATAATTATAAGCGCCGGTTAAATCAAAAACGAGGCGCACTTCGTCCTTGGATTTTTGCCCATAACGCAGCTTTTTTATTGCTTTTTCCGGCAAATTTTTAGTGGGCAACGTAGCGGGGTTTAAAAGCAAATGGCGAAAATCAATATAGAGGCGATCGGGGAGATTTTTATCAATGTCTGCCGGAATAAAACCATGAGAATATTCAGGAATATTATTTAAATAAAATAATATTCTAATATGGTTTTCACTCTCTAAAACCCGGCTCTCTGTAATCTTGGCTTTTCTAGCGGGCTTTTTTTTCTTGGCCAGGCCGCTATACGGAAAAGCCAGCAAAAAAAGAAGCAGCGGGCAGAGCGCTAAAAGGAGCTTTTTAGAGGTAAATATTTTCATCATCAGCCACCAAACGGCGGCGTAAAGCCCATATTTTTGGCTATATCCATCACCGCCTGCCTTTCTTCCGGCGAAAGAGCGGCTATTTTTTTGGATAATTCTTTGATTTTGCCCGGGCCTAAAGCCTTCATCAGCTCAAAGAAAGAGGGCTTTTTATCAGGATGCGCGGCCATGGTTTTTTGCAAAGCTGTAAGGTCTAAATCAGCGGCCAGATCGCGCAAAATATCCATGGGGGCCCTGTGCCCGTTGCCCGGGGCGGCAGTAACCATTGCCGTGAAGCAAACGCGCTCGCCGGCAAAATTATGCCCGATGCCTTCTTCTTCCAGAGCACTTAAAAGGGCTGAAAGCGAGATATCCTGCTTATGGCAAAAAGCTGCCAGCTGAGCCGAGGGAAAAGAGACGGCAGAAGCCGGGAAACCGTTTTTATTTAAATTACTTTTTACCTTTTCCACTGCATCAGTAAGAGCCATTTTGTTTTATTTTCTCCTTGTCTATGGCTTGACTTAGCCGCCTAAGGGCCTCTTGGGCCGGGCGATATTCCGGATGATACTCCAGCATTTTTTGAAAGGCCAGACGGGCGAGTTCAAAGTGGCCGCTTTTTTCGCGCAAAAGGCCGATATGATGCCAGGCATAAGAATCCGGTTTAATGTTGATGGCAAATTGAAAATCGCGTAGGGCTGCCGAAAAATCCCCTTTTTCCTGGTAGATAAGGCCCCTTTTATAATATAAATCGCTGAGCAACACCGTAGCCGCCGGCGCGGTCATTAAGGTGGTTAAAAGATCGCTATTGGCACTCTTTTGGGCAATTCTGGCAAGAGCTCTTATTATGTAAAGAGCGTCTTTTTCGCTTGGGTGAGTCTTTAAAAGGGGCTTAAGCAGATTGATAGCTTCATCAAAACTGCCGCTATCGGCTAAAATCATAGCCCGGCAGCTCTTGGTCCAATAGCTATCTGGCAGAATTTTTTGGCTTTTTTCGCAAATAAAGGCTCTTATGGCGGCATCATTAAGGCGCTCGCCGATATTATAAGAGAGTTGCAAAGCACTTGGAGTTTGGGCGGTAGCGGCAAAATTGTAGCGGATAAAGGCCTCTTTTAGGGCCTCTTTTTCATTTAGTTCCAAAAGGGCAGTGAGCAAAATACGCTGAGTCTCCGCATCGCTCTCAGCTCCTAAATTTATTAAAATATCTTTACCCTGCCCGGCCCGCCAGAGCATATTAATCAATTGCTTTTTGTCTTTGGATTGGGCGTTTTCCAAAGCGAGGCGCAGCTCCAAAAAGGCCTGTTCACGGTGGCCGAGGGTATTTAGAGCATGGCCGGCAGTATAGTGGGCAAACCAATTTTTAGGCCACAAGAAGAGGGCGCGGTTCACATAATGGAGCGCTTCGGTGGCTGCCTCTTTTTCGCCCCTTTGGGTTAAACTAAGAGCCATCAAAGTATAAGCATACCCATCGGCCGGCGCGTAGTGCAGAACTTTTTGCAGATTTTCTTTTAAGGCCTCACTGTTGCCGCTTGTAATGTAAGTTTGCCAGAGTGCATCATATTGTCGCGGTATATACGGCTTGGCTTTTATAGCGAGTCCGCAACTTATAAAAGCGAGCAAAATAACCATAGCCAGCAAGGCTTTATGAGGATGGTACCAGCCTGGTACATCACGGCGGCGTCTGGCGGTAATAAGAATAGATAAGAATATGGCAATAGCCATCATAATAGCCGGTGAGCGCCAGTTGAAATCGGCTAAGTTATGGATAAACCAAGCCAGTAGGCCGATAAGAATAGTAAGCTCGCTGGCCCCAAGGTGGCGGCGGCGGAAAAATTGCCAGAGGAATAAGGTGCCGAGGGCTAGGATAAGTATGCTGGCCGGAATGCCGAATTTTAAGGGCAAATCCAAAAAAATATTTTCGGCATAGCTGACACTTTTAAGAGCTTCCCGGCCATCGTTAACATATTGCGGGTAGAGGGTGGCAAGAGCCTCGGAACCGGCGCCGAATTGCCAGAATTTTTTAGTAATATTCCATATTTCAGGAATGCTCGCAATTTTTTCGCCGGATAAATCAAATTCATTTACCCCAAGGGTTTTGAGCTCTTTTTGCAACCTATAAGCGCCTACACTCCAGGCTGCGGGGAGAGACAGCAAAGTTACCAGAATAAGGCTTAAAACGCCTTTTTTGCCCAGGTGTTTATGGCCGATAAAAGCTAAAATTATGAGGCCTATCGCTGTTGTAATTATAGCTGCCCGGCTGGCAGTTAAAATAAGTCCGAGCAGCGAAAGAGCAGCCAAGCTGCCACCCCAGATTTTTTGCTCCTTTTCGCCGTTTTCATAAAGAGCGAGAGCCAGAGAAGCAAAAAGTGCCAGTGAGTAAAAAGCGGCCTGAAAATTGCTGTTTATAAAAGTGGCCGGAAAGAGAGCATCGCTCACTGCGCCGGGCGGATAAAAACGGGCACTAAAGTCCGGTAGGGCGCCGGCCAGTAATAAACTCATAAGTGCCGAGAGCGCTCCCAGGCTACCAAGAAGCCAGAGCGGCCAAAAGCGCCTTTGACTGCGGTGGCCAAAAAACGCTGATAAAATAATGAGATAGATAAAAAAGACCAGAGTTCTCACCAGAGAAAAAAGCGTCTCGCCTGGAGTTAAAGAAATAGGCAAATATTTAGGGCTAAGGCCATCAGCCCCCTTAAGTAGGTAGTTTAAAAGGTCATAATTGGCCGGAGCTAAAAAGCTTACCAGCCCCGTGGGCCAAAAAATTACGGCCTGGATAATTAAAATCAGGCACATAATAAGCATGAGCAGGAAGAGCGGCCGGGGCATGCGCCAGCGGATATTTTTTAAAAAAAGGCCGGCTAATAAGGTCGAGGCTGTGCCGCCCAAAAGCCATAAAGAAGTATTAGGATGCACTCCGCCCCAAAGAAGTACTGCCAGCACAAACCAAAAAAGAGCTAAAAGTTGCAAGAGGAGGTCTGGCATAGTAACTTATTATTATTAGTTATTCTGCATCATAAAGATAACGCATGGCCTGGGCGAAACGGGCCTTCCAAGAAGCTTCGTTATGCCCTTGCCAGCGCCCCACCAAATGGCAAAGGTCTAAATCGGGGCGTAAATAATCGTGGTACGAAGAATAGCCGGCCGGCACCGTTTCCGACCAATAAAGCTCTTTAATTTTTGCCGGATTGGCACTCGGCGGCAAATTCTCCAGCGCCTCGGCGCCTTCTTGCAACCATTCCTGGCGCACGGCGAAACCCTTCTCCACGAGAGCATTGCGCAAATGATCAGTATAAACCCAGGCATCGGAGCTATAATTCTCTTCGCTGTCTTCGGCAGTATAAATGGTGCCGTTATCGAGATAAATTTTTAAATTTGGCTTAATGGCTGTTTTCTTTACTAAATCTTCCAAAGATTCATCGCTTAAATTAGTACGCTCATCGTCTAAAGAGCCCACCCATGAGGAAGGAGAAAGGGCTGCTACTTTGCCAAAAATATTGGGGTGCTGCCAGGCAATGCGAAAAGCTGAGAGGCCGCCCAGAGAGCTACCGGCAATAGCGGTATGCAGAGGATCGCTTTTGGTGCGAAATTCTCTATCGATAATCGGCTTTAAGGTGCTTATGACATAATCTGTATAATCGGCAAGTCGTGGCAGAATATCGCTATTATTTATATTGCAATGGAGGTATTCGGCTTCACGGTTTTGGGTGGTGATACCAACAACGATAACCGGAGCTATTTCTTTGTTATTGATGAGATTTTCCAGAGTGGTATCAACATCCCAGGTGCCGTAAGGTGCCTTGGGATTACCATTAAAAATGTTATCTCCGTCTTGCATATAGAGGACACCTAAGCGCTCGTGCCCGGTAAAGTAGGCGGCTGGGAGCCACACTAAAATGTCTCTGGATTCTTCGCCCAGATTAGATGGTATATTAAGGCGCATGATCCGCGAGCTGCTTATTTGGTAACTGACCGAATTGCCGTTGCTGCCAAAATCTATATAGGGATTATGCGGATCGGCATACCAATTATCCGCTTGGTGTTTGAATTTATAATATAGCCGGGAATTACGGCTATGATTCTTAGTGAGATAACGATAACTATTATTAAAAGCTACCTGCATTTTTTCCTGAGTATCGGCCCAACCCGGTTCGCTGGCTAAGTAAATATCTTCGTTTGGTTGGGCCATGGTGACAAAGAGGATAGTATCACCCTCGCGTACGGGGCCGTCGTAGTTCTCCCAAAAGAGCGCCAGTTTGGCAGCATCACCTGCCGCTTGCGCTTCCTGGAAGAGCTGATAGCGGGAAATGCACTTTTTGTCAACAGCAACATAGTTGTAATCGCAGAGGCAATAGGGCTGCTCGTTATCAAGCAAGCACTCGCCATGAGGGGCGCAGGCATAAGCGGCGCAAGGTGCTGCAGGAGTTATTATGTCGCTTTGTCCATCACTTTGTCCATCGGTAATATCATGGTTATCACTTTGCGCATCGCTTTGCCCATCACTCGGCTGATGGCTGTTATTGCCTGGATTGTTTTGGTTATTATTTGGGCCGCTATTATTATTTGTTTTTGCGGTGCCGTTATTATTTGGCAAATCATTTTCAATTTTTTCGCAAGAAACGGCAAGGAGCAGAAGCGCTAAAAAGAATAATCGGCCTTTTTTGAACATAATAAACCCAAATGCTTTTAGGCATTTTCGCCGGAGCGGGCTGCGCCAACTTTTTTATCCCAATCGAATTCTTCAATACCAAGCTCTCTTAATTTGGCTTGCTGTGAGGGCGAGAGGTTGACAAAGTTGCTGTTCATAGCTGCCGGCCATTTGCTGTTATCGGCTCGCTGGCGCCAGGAAATGGGCGACCAGCCAAGAGAAGAGACCACTGTGCGCTGCACCACGGAAAGCTCTTTCCATTCGAGGCCCAAAAGAGCTAGGAGCGGATGCTCGGGCTCTTTTTCCACTACTTCTTCGGTTTTAAGAACAGTTTTCAGTAGTGAGCTGGCTTTGCTGTTTTGCAAGGCGCTTTGGCTGACTTCCGGCGCCGGCGCAGCTCCTCTCGCGGCACCTAAGGGCGATTTATTGCCCAGCATTTGCCCGGCCGAACCGCCAATGACATTGGTGCGGGCGGCAGTGGCATCGCCGGAAATAACCACCTCTTCGGCTTGTTGCACGGGCTCCTGCGGGCCGGCGGCTTTAACTTGAGCTACAGCACTATCCCAAGCTTCCGGCGAAAAGCCGAGCTCTTTGGCCGAAGAGCGCTGAATAGAGGTGAGCTCGCTGAAATTGCGCGTCATAGCTGATGGCAGGCGGGCTCCGGAAAGTTTGCGCGAATTCCACATTTCGCGGGTATAACCGAGATTTTTCAGGCAGTTGCGCTCATTGGGGGTGATGTCGGTCCACTCTGAGTCAAAGAGCTCGGCCATAGAGCGGATAGAAGAGCCGCTGGCGGTGCCGATAGCCGGCCCCTTTTCGTTGACAATCCGCGGCTGGCCGCCCAGCTCGGCATTGGTGCTGACAGGAATACCCCACTCGTTGGTCATGGGCTTAGCCACTTTGGGCTGCGCCGGCGCCGGGGCCGCTTGCGCCATGGCGCCAAGTCCGGCCGCTCCGCCCAGAGCTTGGGTAATGACACTGGCGGTGATATCGTTGACGACAGCTTGCAATTTAGAGAGATCGATATTGCCGCTGGCATCCAAAATGGCGGCCGGATTGATGCCGCCGGCCATAGCGCCGGCCATGGGAGCAGCTCCTGCTCCGACTTTGCCGCCGGCGGCAAAAGCGGCCCCGCCGCCTAATTTGGAGAGATTGGCTGCCGCCTGGCCGCCGCCGCCAAAGAAGGCTCTGGTTGCGGCTTGGGACTGGGCAGCAGTGGCTTTAAAGTAGCGCGGCGGCGGAGTTTTGGAGCGGGTGCTCTTGGCAGCGGCTTTGGCACTGGCCGGGGGCCGCCTGGTAGTGCGCAATTTGCGCTGGGCGGCTTTAGTGGCCTCCTTATATGTTTTGATGCGCTTTTCGGCAGCTTCGGCCCGCTCATTGTAAAATGCCAGTGTCTCCGGATCTAAGGAGCTATTTTCCGGCAGAGCCAAAGAGCCGCTCTTGGGCAATTTGGGCAGGTCGTTAAGATCTTCCAAATATTTGGCGCCGTTAAGGCTCTTTTCGTATTGATTGAGCGCGAGACCCACACTCTTGAAATAATTCATAATTTTTGCGGTATTGGCCGAGCGGGCTTTGGAGCGGGCTTCCGGGTCGTCAATATCGCCGACATTTACCAAAGTGGGCGGAGAAGGCAAAAGCCCGGCCCTAGCTGCTGTCTTGGCAGCACCGAAATCGGCTTTGCCGCCGGCTTTGAGTTGCTTGCCGATATCGCCTAAAAACTTATTGATGTTCGGCGGCTTTATAGTGGAAATATGCTGGGCCATCGCCTGAGTGGTCTCGGCAATCTCTTTGGGTCTCGCCTGGCCGACTGTAGCCATGGTCTTAGTTTGCTGAGTGGCCTTCATGCCCTGGAATTCTTTGGTATCAATGAGCTTTTCCAGGCTGGCTTTGGCTTTGCCGTCGCCGCCGGATTTAGCCAGAGCTTCGGTGGCTTTGCCCATAGCTGTGGGGGCCATGCTCTTAACCTTGGGGCTCTGTACAAAGTTCAGCATATTTTGCATACCTTCGCTGTTTTTGGCATCGGCGAAGGGGCGGAGCGAAAACTTGGCACTGCCCTTGGGCATCATGGAGAAGGCTTTGGAATCGGCAAAGTTGGCTGTATCATTGGCCGCTTTGGTATTGCCCTCTTTGGCGTGTTTCATCGCGAGATTACTGACATCGCGCTTTAAGCTGGCCGGAGCCGCCGGATTCTTTAAAAAGTCGCTCTTAATGAGGCGCTCGGCTGTGGAACCGGCACCGGGAGTTTTAGCCATAGTAGCCAAAAGCTCGCCGGCCTGAGTTGGCGAAAAGGCTTTGGAGAAGTCCTGATTTTCCGAAACGCGGTTAAAGTTGGCAAGACCCATATTAGCCGTTTGCGGGCTCTTGATACAAGCCTCTTGCAAATTGCTCTGCTGTTCCGGCGTGAGTTTGACATTTTTATTGGTAATGGCCTTTTGAAAATTTTTGGCAAAAGAGGGATCTTTTTGCAATTTGTTCAAAAGGTCGGTGGCGTTTTTGGCGTCTTTGGCATCGAGGCGCTGCTGCTTGGCGGTACCTAAAAGCGATTCGCCTTCGCTCTTTAAGGAATCGGTAGCTACCTTTTGATCGTCTTTGGTATCAAAGGCAGTTACTTGCACTTTGTTTTCAATAGCCGCTTTTTCCTTGGTTTGGGCGGTGCTTCTCGTGGTTTGTGTGGCTGTAGCCGCTTTGTTTTCTTCCTGCTTTTTTATATCTTTTTTGCGCAGGGCCTCAAGTGACTTATCGCCATCTTCCTGAATTTGCTGGCTTTCATTTTGATTTGATGTAGCAAAATTTTGCGATTCGATTGAGGCAATATTGACATCTACCGCTCTAACTCCGGCCATGATAATCCCCTTTAAGCAGGTAGCTCAGTTTTACTTTTACGAGCTACAACTCTACTTATACCGTTTATCGGCCAAAATGGGCTATAGTTTCTTGCAATATGTGAGTGCTTTGTGTGCTTTTTTTAGTGCGGAAATTGGATTCTGGCCAATTTTTCGGCCGCATCACAGGTGGGATCAAACAAGAGTTCCACTGAAGCGATATTGCTTAAACGGGTAGTCATGCTTTCCACAATGCCGTAAGAAATACCGTCGATAAAACCTTGCAAAGGCCGGCGATGGGCATCCAGGGCTTTGATAAATACCTGGCTGGAAAGCGGCAAGACAACCGGGCGGAAAAAGCTCGGAGAAAGCACATTGGAGCCAACTAAGAGCTGCGCACCGGAAGCGAGAGGAATCGGTGCTGCTCCCATAGCCCGGGCATAAGAGGTGGAACCGGCGGCTGTGGCAACCAAAACACCGTCGGCCACCAGATTTTCCAGGCGACTATGGCCATCTATGGAAACTGCCAGATGAGCCGTTTGGCCGCTGGCTCTTTCCACCCAGGCGTCATTAAAGGCCAGAGCGCTTTTGTGGCCGTCCGCGCCTTCAACTTCAACGCGCAGCAGCGGCAAATGTTCCACTAAAAGGCGGCGTTTTTCACCGGGAACAAAAGGAATTTCATTAAGCAAAAAGCCCAAATGTCCGGTGTTTATGCCATAAAAAGGAGCGCGTTTCCGCCAATGCTGGCGGATGGCGTGCAGCATCGTGCCGTCACCGCCGATAGCAATGATAAGATCGGGAGACTTTTCTTCGCTCTTGGGGAAAGTGGCCGCAAGAGCACAGGCCCGCTCGTTTTTGGGGTCAAAAACTATCAGCGGCTTTTCTGAGGTAATTTCCGCCATATAATGCATTTGTGGCGGAATACCGCGATAGAGGTGGTGGCGCTCTATGTAAGCGGCGCACTTTTCTTCCAGCCGGCCGTCCACCGGGTCATCATTATAGAGCCTTTTTCTGAGCTTTAAGCTGTTGCCGGTGCAATTTACTTTGATTAAGCGGCTGTTGGGCGGCAAATCGGCATTATCTATTTCCTGATCTTCTTCAATGACTACGGCAAAATGGGCGTTTTCCCATAACTTATGGCCATTTAACCATTGGCTTTGAATGGGCGAATGGCCGTTTTTTCCGCCTTTTATCATCTCTGAATAGACTACCAGCCAGGGTTCTCCCTGTTCGGCATAGCGAGCCAAAAGGGCTTCCGGTTCTTCCAAAATGCCCTCTTCAATGGCGCTTAAATCAATAACCAGATCTTTTATATGGCCAAAGGCCAGGTCGATGAGCGCGGCGCGGTGATAAGAGGGAATATCGCCGCCCAGGGGATAAGTGGGGCTAGCACCGTTGGGAGCGATAACCACCAGATCAAAAATCTTTTTTAAAGTCTCTATCTGCCTTAAGTGGTGGATGCCCGGCGGATTAAACCAATTGTTAAAAAGGGCTATTTCCATAGCTCTCCCTCCAGCGGAAGCATAATAAGACCAGTGGCGCTATAAAGTAAAACGCAATTCCGCTCCGATATTATGAGCCCTTGGGCGGTCAAAATAAAAGCCAGGGTGGGGCATAAAATGGTAACGCGCCCCCAGTGATAAAAGGTGATGGCGCTTGCCGTTTTGCCATGTATAACCGGTACTTAGGTCGATTCCCGGCTTGGCTCCGCCCTCAAACCAAATGGGCATGCGGGCTCTTAAAAATGGCCAGTGATTTTCGGCATAAGTAGCTTTAAAAAGCACCCCGAATTCCACTTTGCCTCTAAGTTCATGGCGGCGAATATGGTGCCAAAACCAGTCATAAGCTGTGGCTACGGTGAGCCACTTTAAGGGCGCATATTGCACTTCAAAGCGCACCGATTCATAACTTATAGCGCGAAATTTATAAGCCAGATCGCCGGGAAAGCCATCGGCCTGGTGGGCGGAAAGGTGCAAAACGGGATAGAGGCGCACAGCCAGCTTTTCTTGCCAGGTGGCGGCAAAATAGGGGCCCAGTTCGGCATAAAAATTATCCACGGCAAAGCGAATGCCGATGGGCAACATATAAATATGGGTGAGAGCCACCAGGCCAAAATCAAAACGCCAGTCGGTGACATTTAGGGAAACTATGGGAAAATCCACCCCGAAATTGCCGCGCACACTAACATGGCTGTTATCGGCTCCTATGTGCAAATAGCTATCGTAATCGGCGGAAAACACAGAATATTTTAAGGTTGGTTCTTCAAAAAAAGTGAAGGTAAAAGCGCTGCTAAAAAGCCAGATAGCCGCAAAAGTGCCAAAAAGGTAAAAGCGCCTTAAATTAGCCATTGGCACTTCCGTCATTGGCGGCCGGGGCGGCTTGGTCTGCGGGAGTTTCCTGTGGCATAGGCGCTGTTTCTTGCGGGGCGCTTGTTTCTTCTTCGGCTGCCGGTGCAACGCCGTTTTCATCTGCTTTTTGCGCCTCTTCCCGGGGGGCATTATCTGCCGTAGCCGCTTTTTCTTCTGCTACTGTTTTTGAAGAGGCAGCTGTTTCCGGTTCTGCGCTCTCTTCGGTTTCCGGTGCAGTTTCGCTGGCTTTTATCTCTTCTTCTTCTTCTTCTTCTTCTTTCATTAAATCGCTATTAGTTACCCTTGATTCGGTAAAGACGGGCTCGGAAAAAGCCACCGGATAGCGCTGCGCCTGATTATGCGGCGCCTGGAAGGGGTAAGCTTTGCGCTTTTCGAATTCTATTTTCCTCTTAGGTAATTTGCGCCCGGCTTCCCGGGCGGCGCGCCGCTCGCGCTCACCGTGGACAAAGCGTTTAAAGCGCCCGCCGTCAAGGCCCACTTTCCAAATGAGGCTATAAGCATATTCCACAGTTTCTTCAAAGATATACATGCGCGCGCCCAGCACCAGATCGCTGGGACCGATTTGAAAAGCGCGCTCCGCCCAGAGCTGCCAGAGTGGCTCTTTGGTGCGGTAAAGTGTGTTGCCCATTTCGATAATAAGCGGATTTTTCGTGAGTGTTTGGTAGTATGAAAAGCCCATATCCACGGCATAGAGGCGCCATAGGAGGGAAAGCTCTATACCGGAACCGATATTGGTGAGCTCATGTTTAGACCTATCTGGCACCGAAATGGCCAGCAAGCCGGAAGCGCTGCCGCCTACGCCCCAATATTTGCCCCATGGATGAAAATATTCGGCCGTGAGCTGAAAACTCACATTGTCGGCCACCGACTGCCCGGCATCATAGAGCTGGCCGCCGTGGTGCGATTCCAAGACATCTAGCTCAGCATGGAAATTTTTCACATCCACCTCGGTGCGCGAGCCGGCAGCAAAAAATTCTCTATGCTTCTCGGTATTTAAGAGGTACCAGGAGATCCAAAATTCCTGGTAAAAATGGCGCCCTTTGTAGCCTACCTGGGCGCCGGTATCGAGTGGCTGCTCCAGAGTGCGATCGCGATAATAGAGGGCATCGGAGAGGCCAAAGCGGTCTTCATTGTGCAACATACCGCCGGTGATAAACCAAGGCCCTTTTTTGGCTTCAATGCGCATCCAGGGAGCCAGCTGATCAACAATTTTTTCCGAGCCGAACTCGGTTCTAAGGTAAAAACCGGCTTCGATATGAAGCGGCCCCACATCATGCCAAATATAGGCGGCGCCGCTGGTGCCAAAGAGCGAATAGCCCTCGCGGAAGCGGTTGAAGTGCTCCAGATTATCCATATAAAAGTTAAAATCGAGGCGCGGTGTAAAAGCCTTGGCCGGAACGGTAGCCAAAAGCAAGGCAGCCAAAGTGGCCAGTTGGAGAAGTTTTTTCATAAAATCCTCTGATAATGTATAGTTTTATACCAAAAAGGTCCGGAGTATGAGTCCAAACACACTGCCGGCCCTTTTATCGCCATAATTTGGCAAAGGTCAATAGCTGAGCGTTATTAATCATAAAGCGCCATGCTATTTTCCGAGGCAAAAATGGCTGAAAATCTCGCTCAAAACCTCTTCGCTCACTGCCCGGCCGGTGAGTTCCGCCAATATTTTTTCAATTCTTGTGAGTTCATCGCTCACCAAAAGGCCCCACTCCGGTAAATTAAGCGCCTCCATAGCCAGTCGGCACTCGGCGGCCAGTTCGGCCATGAGGGAAGCCTGACGGGCACTCGTGAGTAACCCTTTTTCACCGGCTTTGGGAGCCATATCCCCCACAATCGCGGCCACTTTTTGAGTAAGCTCATGAAGGCCGGCTCCGCTTTTGGCCGAAATAGCGAGAGCCGCATCCGGCTTTTTAAATTCCGGCAGATCGGCTTTGGTAGCTAAAATTATATGCGGTATATCTTGGGAAAAATCCGGGAGAAGTGGGGCTTCCTTAGCTGTGCCATCGAGCAGCGAGAGAATAATATCAGCTTTACTTAGCTGCTCGCGGCTACGCTTTTGAGCCGCGGCATCGAGAGCATCTTGAGCCTCACCAAGCCCGGCTGTATCGGTTAAAAGCACTTTATAATCGCCCACCACCCAGGGAACTTCCACAAAATCCCTTGTAGTTCCGGCAATTTCCGATACCAGCAGGCGCTCGCTGCCGATAAGGGCATTAATAAGTGTGGATTTGCCGGCATTAGGTGCGCCGATAAGCACCACTTTGAGGCCACGGGCCAGACGCATAGCGGCTTTTTGCTCTTTAATAAGCTCATCGCTTAAAGCGGCCAGTTCTTGTAAAATAGCGGTAATGGGCCCCTTCTCCGGCAATTCAACATCATCCGGGTAATCGAGAGCGGCTTGTAAAGTAGCTTGCAAAGAGATGAGCCGCTCAGTAAAAATATTAAGTGTTTTCCCCAGCTTGCCTTCTACTTCCCGCAAAAAGCCGCCATCTTCAGCCATAACCTCATTGCTTAAAAGGCGGCTTAGAGCCTCTACTTGCAAAAGGTCCATTTTACCCTTTAAAAAGGCTCTTTCGGAAAATTCTCCCGGCCGGGCCAGGCGCGCTCCCTGGCGAATAGCCAGGTTAATGACGGCCTCAATAATTTGCGGATTGCCATGGGTGTGAATTTCCGCCAGTTCCTCACCGGTATAAGTATGCGGCGGAGGCATCAAAACGGCCAAAACCTGATCCAGCGGCCGCCCGTTTTCGGGATCGACAATATTGCCCAGATACAGCTTCCAGTAAGCTAGATTTTTGGCTCTATAGGGGCGGAAAATGCGCCGCACCAAAGCATGAACTCCGCTACCGGAGAGGCGAATTACCGCTACCGCACTCACTCCGGCCGGTGTTGCCGGAGCAATGATCATCTCACCGTTTCCTGCTCCCAGTTGCATGATTTTACTTCTGCTCTTTTTGTTTGGGTAAATTCACCAGCAGAGCGTCTTCTCCCCGCTTGGCTACTTTTATCAGCGCTTCGCGGTAAGCCGGATAATCTTCGGGCGAAATTTGCGGCAAAAGGCGCTTATAAGCACTATTAATTTTTACTTCGCGCCCGCTTGCCAGGCTTTGCCGTTCGGTTAAAAGCATACCGGCTATTTCCTCTTTAAAATCAGGTGGTAAGAAGGTCACTTTGGCTTTTTCCGGCAAGCGCACTGTGAGCTCGCTTTCATAGCCTTCGAGCCCCAAATACCAGAGCGGATAAAGGCGCGTTTCCAGTTTTACTTCGGCATTTTTAGGCAGCATATAAGGCAGCGGCAAGCGGATATCCGCCCCCTGGAGACTTATGCTCTGGCTGATATCCAGTTGCATAATAAGCTCCAGTGGCTTTTCTATCTCCTTGGCATTATTGGCTTTTACCGACATCAGGCTGGAGCCGGTAAAAAAGCTGTCGGAAAGGCGCATAAAGAATAATCTGGCCATTTCATCATTGCGCAAAACCTGGCGCACTGTAGAACCAAGCTGCCCGCGCATAATGAATTTAACCTGTGCATAAGCGCGGGTTTCGTCTTCCAAATCCACTTCCACAAAGAGGCTTTTTTTCTCCTTTTCCGGAGGGGCAAAAGGAATGCGCTCAAAGCGGTAAGCCCCGCTTTTTACATCCATTATCAGGGTGAGCGCTCCTTGATCGTCGAGGCGCAAATTGCCCAAATCGAGAGCATCGACCGTGGGATCCATAAAAAAGCCCTCTTCAATACCATCCTGCTTGGGTACATAGGTTATGGCATGATTAAATTGCTGAATAGGCAGATCTTTTTGCACTTCGCCGTATGGCCGCGTCAAAACAGATACATAATCCACTTTGAGGCCGATAGCTTCGCTCATGGCAATAAGCAGGAGGGCTTTATCCTTGCAATCGCCGTAACCCCGTTCCAAAACCAGCCCCGGGGCATGCGGGCGCACGCCGGCAATGGTGTTTTCATAATCATTCTGATAGCGAATTTCGCTGCTGACATAAGTATATAACTTCCAGAATTTATTTAGTTTTCCCTCTGTGTCTTTGGTTAGCTCCAGGCTGAGATCCGTTATCTTTTGCTCTTTTTGTAAAGCCGCTGTAATAAGGCTTTTATCCCAGGCAACATACTCATCCCAAGTGGGCACGGTGGTTACTACAACTTTGGCTAAATAATCTCTGAGCGGCGGCATACTGGCTTCGCGCACCATTGGTTTTACATGTTTAGCGCTAAATTCATAAAGAGTATAATCGCCGGCATCGTGAGTCTTAAGCTCCACTATATCCGGTTTGTTATAGAGCAGGGGCTTATCCTTGGGCACAGCTAAGAGCCAAATTGAGCTCTCATGCTGATTTTCCACTCCCTGGAAAAACCAGGCCGAAGAGTAGTGCTGGGGCAAAAAGGCCTCTTGCGGCGCATAGTGTACATATTGCACCACGGTGCTGGAACCCACTTCTACTCCCCGGAAACGAATAACGTTATTTCTGATTGAGGCGGCTTCCTGGCGGCTGCCGTCGGGCTGACGGGCATAGGCTTCCAGGATTTTTATGCTGCCGCTGGTGGGCAGGTTTTCGGCGATGATGGCATCGCGTCCTTCGGTGTTTAAGGCCCGCGTAATCTGAGTTACCACCCGCTTATAACTGCCATCGCGGTTAACTATGGTAATTTCATGGTCCAGGAGAAAGGCTTTGCTGGCTCCGGGGTAATATTCCAACTCATTACTTTTGTTGATTATTTCTTCAATATCGCTATCTTTGGGCAGATATTTGGCCACTAAATCGGTGTTGTTGTTTTGTAAATAATCAATAAGTTCTGCCAGGTTATGATTTTGCGGATCGCGCGTTAAAGCCTCCTTGTAATAAGCCAGGGCCGCTTCTTTTTGCCCCTCTTCGCGCGCTATATTTCCCAGCATTTGGTGGGGTTTAGCCCAATCGGGATCCTGCTCGCCAAGTACCTTTAAGAGCTCGGCTGCCGCTTGATATTTTTTTTGCCGTGAGCGGATAGCGGCTACTTTGGTGGCGACATTTTTACTTATCGGCTCCTTCCCAGGCTCGCCGCCCAAAAGTTTAAGGCCGTATTCTTCAGCCTCTTTATAGGCTTTATCTCTGGAATAATAGTTAAATAATTTATCAAGTGCCCATGGGGAAGCCGGCTCTTTTTTCAGCCAGTTTTTTAAAAGTGTCAGCGCTTCGTTTTTATAGCCCATATCTTCGGCCAGGGTGATGCGCTTTTGGGCCAGCCAGATGAGATCGGGAATGTTTTTATCGGCCTCAAGAAGCGCTGCTTTGGCCTCATTATTCCACCCGCGGCGTTCAAGAAATTCTACTTCGCTGATCTGGGCCAGGCGGTTAGCGGGAGCTTTTTGCTTAACAAGGGCCAAATCGCCCAAAGCTCTGTCCCAAATTTCTTTGTCGGCGTAGTAATTGGCTCTCATGGTTAAAAGCGCCGGGAGGGCTTCATCATCGCTACTTAAACTCTTTTGCAAAACATCGAGCGCTTTGCCGGCATAACTGTTTTTTAAATAGGTATTGGCGGCGAAATAAGTATAAAGCGGATTGGAGAGAGACTCATTATTTTGCAATAATTCCTGAGCATGGCGCAGCCTTGCCTGCATGTGGGCCGTTTCTATTTGTCTTAAAAGCGGCGCTTTACTTAGGGGCTTTTCGGTGCCCTCTATTTTCGGCGGTAAAACATTTAAAGTGGCTGTTTTTTGCGCCGCCGGCGCAGGAAATTCTTGGTCTATGGCGGAGGTTGGCAGATAAACCGGCTTATTTTGGGCGTCCAGGAAGTAAGCTCTAAGTGACCACTCTTGTGATAAAATAGCGGTTTTTATAAGTATTTTATTCCAGCCGGCTTTAAGCTTAAGAGGCAGAATAATATTATCGAAATTAGTATTGCCCGCCGAAATATATTCATCGCTGAAAATTGGTACACCGTTTAGATAAAGGGTGGTGGAGGCCGTGCTGCGCAACACTATTTTATAGCTGCCCTCCGCCGGAACACTAACATAAACTTTGGCAAAAGCCACCGCTTGCCTATTGGGGCTTAAATAATTATCGAGTGAGAGCAGGCCGGTTTTATCGCTCTGTACTGTGCGCCAGGAAATCGGCCGCACCATGCCGCTATAACTATCCTCTTCGCGTTCTTCATATTCCGGTTCATAAACGGTATTAAAGCCCTTGCCGTGATCGTTATCGAGAGAGCCTAAAAGTCGCCATTCCTTAATGTACGGCACCATAGCCAAAATTGCCGCCGCCTCTTTATTGCGCCCGCGCGAGGCATAAAAGCTTTGCAAATAGCGAGCGGCTGTTATTTTGCGCTTTATGTCGGTAGTATGGGCCAAAATATGTTCTAAGAGAGCGGCGAAGAGCTCTTGCTCGGCAAAAGTCGGCACAGCACTGCTACTTGCCATATAGATATTTAAATCGCCATCGCTGCAACTGTCATCGACGGCGGCTTGCATAAAGTGTCTTAGGGCTTTATTGGAATCGCCGTTTAAAATTGCCAGGTGCCCGGCCATTTCATGCAGAAGGCAATCGCCGCCCTGTTCTTTTAGAACCTGAGTTACTTCTCTATGCATTGCGTCATATTTCCACTCGCCGTTATAAAAGCGTTCGGCCAGTTCCTCGCTGGCAGAACTTATAGGGCGCTGCATCAGGCTAAAGCCGGAAAGAATGGTTGAATGAGAGGCGCAAGCAGCAAAAGTCAAAGAAATTAAAAGAAAATATTTGTAATTATTATTCATGTGAACTCCTGCCCGGAAGTGACAGGGGAAGAAAATTCAGCAGGGTTTTTAACAAAATCAGTAGCCGTTTTTTAGATGGTAGCAAGCGGTTATTATCAGCCGGCAAACATGGAGACTACATCACTCGATTGCGGCTCTTTAAAGTAAGAAACCAAGCGGCCTTTGCCGCCTAGTTCCTGGGCCAATTGCTCAAGTTCCCCGGCCTCGCGAGCGGCAATTAAAACCTCGATCGCCGCTTTTTGATCATCAACACTGTTTTTGCCGTCATTTAAGAGCAATTTGGCCAGTTCGCACTTGGTTTCAAAAGAGGCTTTGCTCATGTATATAGCGGCATCATTTTCATGTTCCATGATGGCGGCTCTAATGCTCTCTCTGGCATTGTGTTTCTCGCCGGGGGCAGTGAGAAAATCAGTCAGTTTGAGCAGCAAGGTGGAGCTCAAATTGGTGAGAGTGGTTAAAACCCAGCCGATGGCTTTGGAAACATTGCCGAAGAATCTGGCCAAATGACCGCCAACGCGGCTGAGCCAGTTGCCTTCCAGCATTTTGGTGCCGATTTCGATGAGCTTGTCGCCGCCCTCTTGCATGTTTTTGCCGATGAGGTTGCCGACTATATAGTTGGCTCCGCCGACAACTGTATTGATAACCGAGCCGGTAATTTGCCCGAGCCCCGCGCCGATAGCGCCGGTTTTCATGGCGTTTACACCGGCGGCCATGCCGTTGACACCGCCCAAAACGGCATTGACATTGGCTTGGCCAAGGTTATTCATAAAGTTGGGAGCTTCCAGCTCTTTGCCATCTTTGGAATCGGTGACAATCATGGTGCGTTCGCTGACAGGGAGAGCCAGCAAAACATCTTCGATAGAGCCGACGGAATTTCTCGCGGCTTTGACATTGGACCACTGGCGCATAAAATCATCGGCGTCTATGGCTTCAAAAGCGTTACTGCCGCCCCAGGGATTGCTGATGTGCACTTTGCTGATTTTGCCGCTTTCATCGCGGTCAACACCGATGACGTTTACATAGTGCACGCCGGCTGTCGGGCTATAGGGGGATTCATAATCAAGCAGTACGGTTACATTATGGCCGGAGCGTAACTGGCGGGCCACATCTTCCAGGTCGCATTTGCTGTATTGCTCGGCTTGCATACCGACAGCTTTGGCATATTTAACTATATCGCCGGGAGAAGTGGGGGTACCGGCACCGATATTCCAGGGGCGAATAGCTTTATCTACAAAGTGAAAATCGGTTTCGCCTTGAACCGGAATACCTTTGCCGCCCAAAATCATGGCCAGGCTGGTGGTACCGCAGGAATTATAAGCACCCTGGCGGGCCGGGATAACATTCTCTTTGTAATTGGCCATAGCGGCCGCTTCCTGTTCGCGCCAAAGATTGAGCTCGGCAGAGCTGTTAGCGCCTTTGGAGCTTTTGGCAAACGGCGAAAGAACCGGTGAACCGTTTGCAGAGCCGGCCGCATCGGTTACCATATAATCATCGGCACTGTTTAAAGTAGTGCTTGCCGGCGCCGGTGCTTCTTTGGCTACAGGCTGTGAAACGCCGAAGGTATTGGTGTTATTGATAAGATTCCATGAATTGTTACCGTATCCAGAAATTGCGCTCATAAAATACCCCCTTTATGAGTTACAAGGCGCTATGAGTATCGGGCAAATTTTTAAAATGTTGCGTCTTTATTTTAACATTCCTACTTATCGGTTAATTTTAAGCTTTTAACTATTTCCGTCAGCACCTGCCAGCCCTCATCAATACCGGGTTCGGTGGTGGTAAGAGTGGCGGTCATTAAAGCATCGCCGATAAAAAAGACATATATAAGTTGTTCCAGCTGAAAATAAGAGACAAAGGAGAAGTGGGCTTTGGCACACTTATAGCTGCCCACCTGACATTCCTGGCAAAAATCCAGTTTAAAATTCTCCAGTTGCGGGCGAATTTGGTTGATTTTGTTCTGCAAATACGGCACCGGCGCCGGCGCTTTGCCCACCACATCGCGATTTATAGTGATGCTTAAAGGATAGCCTTTGGCCCCGGGCAGGGGACGGCCGTTTTTATCGAGAGGCACCGGTCGTTCCAAAGAAACTGTGGTACTGTCATTAAAACCTTCCGGCATTTCAATATCGATGGTGGCATGAGTTACGCGCATATAAATCTCCTCGGCTCTTTTGATAAAACCGTAAAGCACCTTCTTTGTTGTTACTTCAGAAGAGCGCCTTTGACAAGTTCATATTTAGTGCGCAAAAATTTGCAATTTTCCTGTTTCTCAAGGCTACCAATTCGCGCATTTTTTCTATATAGTAGCGCCGCTTATTGGGCTATTTCCAGCTGATAAGGGGTAAATAATGGAACAAACATTACAAGAACTGGCTAAAGAAATTATCGGAAAAACCAATATTCAAGCGGAGTTGGATAATTTTTGCGAGAATTATCTAAATGACGAACGCTATGAAGAGCTGTTACAGAATTTGGAAACGCTCGCCACTCTTACCGCCGAAGACGTTGCCGTAACTGCGGCGGTTTTAAATAAAACAGCTGATGTGGCCCTGCTTTTTGACTTGGAGCAAAGAGCCGAACATTATTATCGCCGGGTTGTTGCCGCCTCACCGGATAACGTGGAAGCCTTGAGAGGTCTTAGAAAGATTTATCAGGGTTGGGGTGATGTGGGAAGAGCCGCTCTTCTCTATGAAAAAGAACTCTCTCTGGAACCGGATGAACAAAAGAAACTGGCCGGTTATTTGGAACTTGGTGAAATATACCGCTCGCAGCTTGATGAACCGGAGAAGGCCGAGGCAGCCTTTGGTGAAGCTTTAAAAATAGATCCGCAAAATGCTGCTGCTATTTCGGCTTTGGCTGCTGTTTCTGTGGCCGGCGAAAAGTGGGAACTGGCCGTTACCTATTTGGAAAAAGAGCTTATTGTTTGCGGCGTGAGTGCCGACCTTGAAGGGCGCATTATTAAAACTTTAAACAAATTGGCCGCGCGGCCGATAACCCACAAACTGGCCGAAAAATTGGCAGAAAGTGCCAAAGAAAACGGCTTGGAAAGTGCTGAAATTTCTGCTATTTCAACAGAACTTGCCGCCGAAGCGCAGAACTGGGCCGAAAAGACGCAAAAACTGGCCGGCGAAGCCATGGAGACTTTGGAGCAGGATCCGGCCAAAGCAGCCGAAGATTATGTGCTTATAGCCGAATATATTATGGTTTACGGCGCCGATGTGGACGCGGCCGAAAAATGGTTGGAATCCAGCCTTTTGATTTGGCCGGCTATGCCCAGAGCCCTGAGTGTTTTGGAACAAATATGCCTCTCCACCGGCCGCCTCTCCGAGCTGGCACAAAAGCTGGAAGCTATGGCGAGCAGCGCCCCAAGCAGCACGGCGGCGGCAGCTTTGCTGGCGAGAGCAGCGCAGATTTACAGCGATTCTTTGCAAAATGAGGAAGCAGCGGCCGCTACTTATGCCAAGTTATTGCAATTTGATCCCTGTGACCAAAAAGCGGTGACGGCTCTCACCGATTATTACCGCAAAAATCAAAAATGGAATGAATGTCTTACCACTTTGGTCTTTGCCGCAAAACATGCCGAAAACTCGGCTGATAAAATAAAATATTTTGAAAATATTTGCGAAATTTTGGAAAAAGAGCTCGGTGATAAAGAACGCGCCATTCCTTATTACAAGTATATATTGAGCCTTGATCATCACCATGTCGGGGCAGCCAAAGCTTTGGAAGGTGTTTTGCGCGCTGCCGGTGATGCCGCCGGGCTGGCTCTTTGCCTTACTCCCCTGGCGCAGGCCAGTGAAGGAGCCGAAAGAGCAGCTTATCTGAAAGAGCTTATCGGCCTTTACGAAGGAGCGCTCGCCGACCACACCAAAGCCGTAACTATTATGACTATGTTGGTGCGCGAAGAACCGACAGCCGAAAATTTGGATAAATTACTTGGCGATTTGCAAAACGATAAAGAGCTCTCTATTGCCACGAGAAGCCTGAAAGAGGCTATAAAAGAGACCGCAGATGAGAAAACCAGAATAGCCTTTATGCTGGCTCTCGCTTCCTGTTACGAAAAAGGTGACAGCCCCTGGGCCGCTGCCGATATTTATGCCGAAGTGCTCTCTATTGATCCGGAAAACAGCGTGGCCAAGGAAAAAGCCGGCAAGAGCGAAACCAATACCGCCGGTATTGAAGCGGTGACCATGGAGCACATTGCCGCCGCTACCTCTAGTGAAGAAAAAATAAGAGCCCTCATCGCCGGCGCCGAAGAAGCCAAACTTGACCGCCCGGAAAAGGCTGTGGATTTTCTAAACCAGGCTATTGCTCTCGATAAAAACAACCTGGCCACTATGGATCTTTTAATAGACCTTTTGAGCCGCCTAAAACGCTTGCCGGCACTGGCCGATATTTTGGAAAAACGCTGTGCCTTAAGCGAAGGGAGCGTGCTGGCCGAAAAACGGCGCGAACTGGCCGAAGTTTTTGAAAAACTGGACAACGGCAAAAGGGCGGCGGCCATCTATATGGATATTTTGCAAGATAATCCGGACGATGCCGAAGCTCTGGAAGCTTTGGAAAACCTCCTTAAAAGAGGTGTGGAGATTCTCTCCATCAGTAAAATGGTGCGCCCCATTTATAAAGCAAAGGGGCGCTATGACGCACTGGCGGAAATAGACGAACTCCTCTATTCCAAAGTGCGTACCAGCCAGGAAAAAATAGAGCTTTTGCTGGAAATTGCCGATTGTTATGATGCGCATTTAAGCGATGCCGAAAAGGCCCTTAATGCCCTCTTTAGAGCTTTGCGCCTGGCTCCGGAAAGAAGCGATATTCAGGCCAAAGTGGAAGCTACCAGTGCCGAAGCCGAAGGGCAGGGCGGTTATGAAACTCTCGTGAATAATTATGTGGAAATAGCCCGTTCGCTCTCACCCTTAAAAGCGCAGCCCCTGTGGCTCAAAGTGGGAGAAATAGCCTCTCTGCGCATGAAGGATCTTAACCTGGCCGCTACAGCTCTGCTTTCGGCCTTTACCAGTACCCCGCGCGATGAAAAAGTAATCAGCGCCATGGGTATTCTCTTTAATGAGGCCGGCAGCCAAATTCTTTTGGATAAGACGGCCGAAATGTGGGCCGGTAAAGACAGCAAGTTTACCAAACTTCTTTATAAAAATTTGGCCAAAGCTGCCGAAAACGGCGGCGCCGGCACCCTAGCTACCGCTCTTTGGAATAAAGTGCGCGAGCTGGATCCCGAAGACAGCGAAGTATTAAAAGCCACCGAGCGCCTGGCCGAAGCCAGCGGCGATACGGCAGCTATGGCCGATAATTTGCGCAAAAAACTGGAAAAAGCTACCGGTGCTCATCGGCAAAAACTGGTTTTGCAACTGGCCGATATGTTACTTGAGGAGGACGATAAAGCCGCCGAAGTTAAAGAACTTTTGGATAACGAAAAAGGCGAAAATCCCTCCAAAGATTTTCTGGCCCGCCTCATTAACGTGAGCCGCACTCTCGATGATAAAGAGGCTTTAAAAGCTAATTTGTCCGCCCTCATTTCTTTGCAAGGCGCAGGTGCCGAGCGCAATGCCAATATTATCGAACTGGCTCGTCTGGAAGACGAATGCGGCGATAAAGATGGTGCTCTTCTCCATATCGAGGAGGTGTTACATAGCAAAGATCCGGGAAGCGAGGCTATAACTCTCCTTGAAGAACTTCTTTTGGATGCCGATGATGAGTTTCATGCCAAAGCCGATAAGCTCCTGGCCGATAGTTATGCCGCCGCCGGTCGCTATGCCGAGGCTATTGCTCTTTGGGAGAAAATAGCTCTGGCTACAGCCGATACAGCCGCGCAAACGGAGCTCTACCGCCAAATTGCTGCCACGCAGCAAAATAAATTAAATGATAACGGCGCCGCTTTTGCCACGCTCATAAAAGTATTTAATGTCAGCCCCAAAGATGCCCAGCTGCGTAAAGAACTGGAAACTTTGGCCGAAGCCTCCGGTAATTGGGAGGAACTGGTTAAAGCTTACCAGGCCGCGCTGCCGGCTCTTGAAGGTGAAGTAGCCGCTACTGTTATTAACAGACGCATAGCGGAAATTTTGGAGACCAAACTTGGTAGAGCGGCCGAAGCCATTGAGTATTATAAAGCTTCCGGCGGCACCGGCGGCGCTCTGCCCGATGATTTGCCGGCTTTGCAATCTATGGAGCGCCTCTTGCGCTCGCAGGAAAATAGCGTTGATTTGGCGCCGGTCCTAGAGAAAATGGCCTCTCTCCTGCCGGAAAACGACAAAAAACACCGCAAAGAATATTTGGCTGAAAGTGCCAAAATATATGTTGATGTGATGGGTGATTTAAATAGCGGCGCCCGCCTTTATGAGAGCGCTATGGAAATAGACCCGCGCGACAAAGAGGTTTTGGCAAATTTGGATCAGCTTTATATCCAAATGGCTGATTGGAAAAAGCTGGCGGATTTATTAACAAAACGCATCGAAGCCGCCGGTATATCTCCCGATGTGGTGGATTTGCACCTAAGACGCGCCAAACTGATGATGGATGAATTCCACGATACACAGGCCGCGCTCAACCATTACAAAACTGTTTTGGTGAAAAAGCGCAACCACGAAGGGGCAGTTGCCGGCCTGGAAGAGCTCTTGCCGCTAGTGGAAAATAAGGCGGAAATAGCCCAAATTCTGGAGCCTATCTATACCAGCGCTCAAAATAATGAAAAACTGGCCTGGATTTTGGAAGTACGCCTGGATTTGGTGGAAGCGCCGCAAAAGAAGAGCCTCCTCCGCCGCATCGGCGATATTTATGAAAATAAACTAGGCAAAAAAGCCGAGGCTATGAGCTATGCCAGAAGAGCTATGCATGCCGATCCCAATGATATGGGTATTCAAATGTGGCTGGCTAAACTGGCGGCGGAGACGGAAAATTACGATCTTTTGGCTTCCGCCTATGTGGAAGAAGTGGAAAATGTCGATGAAAAGATGGCCCTTAGGTTCCATCGCAACGCCGCCTCCATTTTCCATGAAAAATTGCAAGATTACCCGGCAGCCATTGAGGAATACCGGGCTATTGTGGCCGCCGATCCCAAAGATGAAAAAGCTCTCGGCAGCATGGAAGCCATTTTTAGAGAGCAGAATAATTTTGCCGAACTGGCACTCGTTTTGCGTAAGCGCGCCGATATGACCGTGGGCATGGAGCGCCGTCGCGAAATTTTGAGCGAACTGGGTTCTATTTACGGTGACAAACTTAGCGACGGCGCCAAAGCCATTGCCGTCTTTAAAGAAGTGCTGGCTATTGCTCCAGATGATCTTTCGGCTTTTGAAAATGCCGAGCGCCTTTTGGCTTCCGGTCAGGAGTGGGATAATCTGGCCAATTTCTATAAAGGCGAAATTGAGCGCCTAGCCACCAAGCGCGGAGTTGAGCCGCGCACTCGCCGCCTGGAACTCATGTTAAAACGGGCTAAAGTGCTGGATAGCAATTTGGGCGATTTTGATGCCGCTACCGCTATTTTGACCGATATCTTCAAAGAAGCGCCGGATAACAGCGCCGCCTGGGAATATGGCGAGGAGCGTATTACTGCCAAGGTGGCAACTGCTGAAACTATTGCCCTGCTTGAGGATATTTATCAAAAAGAGAGCGAGTGGGAGAAATACATTGCCATTCTTGAGCGCAAATTGCAGCTCATTGCCAGCCAGGAAGAGCGGCCGGCTATTTATAAAGAAATAGCTACCACCATTTTGGAAAAACTTGGCCAGAGCGAGCGGGCATATATGGTGCTCTGCCGCGCCTTTGACGAAGACAGAGCAGCCGAATCTGTCCGCGAAATGCTGGAAGAACTAACCGATAAACTAAATAAATACGAAGATTTGGCTGAGATATACGCCGACAGTCTGGAAACTCTTCCCGATCAGGATTTGCGCCTCAAAACCATTCTTAAATTGGCGAGTATCTATGACGAAAAGCTGAAAAACAGCGAAAGCGCCATTTCTTGGTACGAAAAAGCGCTGGAAGCGGTGCCGAATGACGCGGCTATTTTGGCTAACCTGGATCGCCTCTTTACTGCCACCGAAGCCTGGAACAAGTTAATTACCGTTTTGGAACAGGAAATAGAGATAAGCTCCGAGTCTAAAGACAAAGTGGCCTTCCTCTTGCGCCTGGCCGAGGTGTGGAACAATCAGCTCTTTGAAGACGAACAGGCTCTTAATTCCTACAAAAAAGTTTTGGAATTAGACCCGGAAAATATCCCCGCTTTAAAAGCTACCGCCAATATTTACGAAGAGACTGACAGTTACGAAAACCTGGCCGAATCTTTAAGAAAACAGGCTGAGCTTTTGCCTGATAACGAGGAGCAATTCCGCATTCATAAACGCCTGGCCGAGCTTTCGGCTGAGGAATTTAGCGATTTTGCCGACTCTATCGAGCACTGGAAAAAGGTTATTGCCATTACTCCGAGTGACGAAGAAGCACAGCGCTCACTGGAATTTTTGCTCAATGAAGAAGAGCGCTGGGAAGAGCTGGCCGACCATTATCGCCTGCTTTTGACTTTAAAGAGCGATGAGCAGGAAAAGGCGGAAATATATAGTAAATTAGGTGTGGTTTTGGGTGAAAAACTGGGCCGCACTACCGATGCTCTCTCCTCTTGGGAAGAGGTTCTCAACACCGATCCGCATAATCTGGAAGCCCTCCGCGCCCTCATGCCGATTTATCTCGAGCGGGCCATGTTCGACAAGTTTGAAGAAGTGGCCAAAGTGGCTATGCCGCTGGTGGAAGCCGAAGAAGCGCAAACTATCCGCTTTAATCTGGCTAAAGTCATCGGCCTGGAACTTAATCGCCCGGAAGAGGGTATTACTATGGCCAAAGATTACCTGCGCCTGGAGCAGGTAAAGGCCGACGAACTGGAAGAACTGGGCGCTGCTCTCGAAAAGATGGAAGCTTTTGCCGATGCGGCGACAGCTTATGCCAAAGCACCGGATCTTTTGGAAGGCCAGGTTGATAAGCAAGTTGAGCTCTACTTAAAAGCGGCCAATATTTGCCGCGACAAATTGGAGAGCGAGAAAAAGGCCACCGAATATCTGGAGAGTCTGCGCGAAGTTAAAGCCGACCACAAAGAGGCTTTTGACCGCCTGCGGGCTATTTATAAAGAGACAGAACAGTGGCGTAAACTCATAGCTCTTGATGATGATTTTGTAAATTACGCTGATAAAGAGCTCGCTTATGAGCTGCTTTCGGAAATTCGCGATATTCAGAATAATCAGCTGGCCGAAAAGGAGATGGCCTTCTTAACCGCCTGCCGGGCCTTTAAAGCGCGCCCAGATTTGCCGGAAGCCGCTGCCGCTTTGGAAGAAATTGGCGCCGCTACAGAATCTATCGAAGAGGCTGTGGCCATTATGGAGGAGGATGTTGAAAATGTGGCCGATATACCGGCCCGGGTGGAACTCCTCCGCCGCATCGCCGTTATTTATGCCGAAAAGATGGATAATATCCCCGAAGCCGAGCGGATATTAAAAGATCTCCGAGCTATCGCACCGGAAGATCTCGATGCTCTCGATAAACTGGCTGCTCTTGCTGCCCGCGAAGAGCGCTTTGATAAAGAGCTGGAAGCTATGGAGACTAAGCTCTCCATAGTGCCGGAGCTGGAAGATAAAAAGCGCCTGCTTTATGATATTGCTCATGTTTATGAAGACAGCATAGAAGATACCGATGGCGCTATAGCCACCTATAAACGCATTTTGGAATACGATCCCAAAGATAGAAATTCTTTGGAACAAATGCAGCGTATTTACACCGCCCAGGAATCCTGGGAAGAACTGGTGGAAACTCTCTCCAAGCTGGTGGAGCTCTCGCAGGATGTAAATGAGCTGGTGGAAATCGAGCTCCGCGTGGCCCGTATTTTGGAGAATCAGCTGGAGCGCCCGGATGACGCTATCGGCTGGTATAACGCCATTTTGGAGCTGGTACCAGGCCACAGCGAAACCCTCTCGGCTCTCGAAAATCTCTATACCAATTTGGAGCGCTGGCGCGAGCTTGTGCAGGTATATGAGCAGGAGCTGCAAGCCACAGAAGATACCGATACCCAAGTGGCCATTATGAGCAAAGTGGCCATCATTTATGAGACGCAGTTTGATTCTGCCCAGGATGCCGTCTATGTTTATGAGCGCATTCTCGATATTGACAGCACCAATTTAAAAGCCTTTGCCGCTATTGAGCGCCTTTTAAGAACTATCGGCGAGTGGACAAAACTCATCTCCTTCTTAGAGCGCCACATTGCTCTACTTGACAGCAATGACGAAAAAGTGGCGATTTACCTGCAAATTGCCGAAATTTATTACCAGGAACTCAAGCTGGTTAATAAAGCCGAAGAAACTTACAATATTGCCTATAAGATGGATTCCACCAATGCCGACGCTATCCTGGCTCTAAGCCAGCTCTATGAGCGCTCCGGTAACTGGTTTGCCGCTCTTGATATGTTGCAAAAAGGCGCCGATGTTTTGGGCAAAGATCGCAAAGCTGTGCGCCTCTTATTCCGTATGGGGCGCATTAATCAGGAGATGCTTTGGGATATGGGCACCGCCAAGAGCTGCTACTTAAAAGCTCTGGAAATCGACGATACCCACATGGCTTCCCTGGCCGCTCTTAAAGAAATCGCCTATAGCGAAAAGGATTGGGACAATTATATTGAATACTTAATTGTCGAAGCCGATAACGCCGACGATGATGAAGAAAAATGCGAGCTTTACTATGAAACAGCCGAATTTTTCCGCACCACCAAGATGGACGACGATCAAGCCGCTTCCTTCTATGAAAAAGCTCTGGCGGCCAATCCCGAGTATCTGCCGGCGGCCAATCAGCTGGCCGAGCTCTGCTTTAAGATGGAAAAGTGGGCCAGAGCCCGCGAACTTTACACCCAGGCTATTAATGGCGCCGATAGTAACAAGAATAACCACGAACTTTCGCAAAAGCATTATCGCCTTGGTTATGTTTGCGCCAAACTTGATGACAAAGATGAGGCTTTGAACCATTACCAAAAAGCAGTGGAGTGCGATCCCACTTATCTGCCGGCTCTCGAAGGTCTCTCGCAGGCACTTTTAAATGCCGAAGCTTATGAAGAGGCTATCAAAGTCTTCCAGATGATGCTCATCCACCACCGCGACAGCTTAACAGAATCGGAAGTGGTGGATATTCAATATCAAATTGGTGATCTTTACCTCAAGATCGGCCAGCTTGACCGGGCTCTTAGAGAGTTTGAAAAGTGCCTTAAAATCGATCCTGACCATCCGCAAACTCTGGAAGCTATGGCCGGTATTGCTCTTAATCAGGGCAACTACGAAGAGGCTTACGGGCGTCTCAAACATTTGGTGGAAGTATTGCCCCTCCACGACCGGGTGGATATCTTCATCAAGATGGCCGATATTGCCAAGAATAATTTGGGCGATGCGGCGCGGGCTGTTTGGGCTCTCGAAAATGCCCGCCAGATTACTCCAGAAAATGCGGCAGTTATTGAGCCGCTGGCCGGTATTTATTATGCCCAAAAACAATTGCCCCAGGCTGTTGCGCTCTATGAGCAATTGGTGAATATGCTTGGCGATGTTACCCGCCGCCGCGATTTGCACTTCCTTTTGGGCTCCCTCTATAAAGATGAGCTGAATTCGGCGCCCAAAGCCGTTTTCCACTTTAATGCCGCTCTCGATGCCGATGTGAGCTTTATCAAAGCCTTTGAAGAGATTGAGAAGGTTTTGGTGGCTTATAAACAGTGGGGCCTTTTGGAAGAGAATTACCGCCGCATGATCGAGCGTATGCCGCGTAATCTTGTGGCCGCCCGTACCTGGCTCTGGCGCAATCTCGGCGATTTGTATCGCAAAGTGCTGAATAACCTGGATGGCGCCATTATGGCTTATGAAGTGGTGACCAAGTTGAGCCCGGATACCAAAGCCGATGCCGAAGTTCTGGCCTCTCTCTATGCGCAAAAACCGGAGCACCGCAGCGAAGCTATCCGCATTCAACATGAAGCACTTTTAAGCGATGCCAACCCGGTGAACCATATTCGCGAGCTGCGCACTCTCTACCATGCCGACCAAAACTTTGATGCTGTTTATACCATGGCCACAGCTCTTATGGCTCTTGGCGAAGCCAATCAGGAAGAGCAGCAGATCTTCCAATATCTCTCGCAAGCCGCTTCCTTCAAAGTGGTTTCCGGCCTTTCGGAGCAAATGTGGCAGGAGCTCGTTTATCTGCCGGCTCTAAATGCGCCTATTTCCAAGCTTTCGGCGCAGCTTATGCGCATTGCCGCCGGGGAAATAACCTTTGATCTCAAAGAGCTGGGGCTCAAAAAGAACATGAAGCTCGATTTGCGCTCGGCTATGTTGCCGCAAACAGCCAATGTCTTTAAAACCACGGCGCGCCTTATGGATCTCGACAATCTTGAGTTTTATATTCGCCCGGGTGTGGCCGATGATATGCTTTTAACACCGACCAACCCGCCGTCACTTGCCATTGGCCAGTTCAATGAGATGATGACCGTTACCGATCGTCGCTTGAACTTCCACCTGGCCCGGGAGATCTTCTTTGGCAAGCCGGAATTTTATTTAGCCCGCGTCTTTAGCGGCGAAAAACTGGCCGATGTGCTCTTTGGTATTATCATGGCCGCCTCCGGCAACAGCAACATGGAGCACAATGCCAACCCGCGCGAAGTGGACCGCTGGGCCAAGCACTTTAGCAAGATCCATCAGTACCTGCGCTCCTATACCGACCTCTTGCGCCAGGTATATGCCCAGCTCATGACTCCCGGCAGCCGCGAAGAATACCAGAAGCAGCTGGAACTTACCGCCTGCCGCGTGGGCTTTATCTTTGGCGGTTCACTGGATATCGCCATGAAGGCCCTGGAAGAAATTCATAATCCTGTGGCTAAGCTCGATTTGCGTGAGCGCCAGAAACAAATACTGCTCTATAGCTGCACTCCGGAATATCTCAAAGTGCGTCAGGCTACAGGTCTTGCTCTTAAAATTCAAAAGAAATAGGTGATATTATGAAAAAGAGAATATTTGCCAAAATTAAAAATGTTATTTTGCTGGGCTTTGCGGCTTTTTTCCTCACCAGCACCCCGGCCTGCGTAGTGGTTACCTCCCCTGGTCACCGCGACCATCAGCGGGAGGAAGCTCAGCGTCGGCGCGAAGAAGAGCGCCGGCGGGAGGCCGAACGGCGGCGCCATGAACAGGATCGCGAGCGCCACGGGCACCATCGCTAGCAACAATTTGAAACAATATTAAGCATTATATTGTGATCTTTATTACAGTTTTTGTGTGACTTACCCTGCTACCCTGAAAGAAATTTAGGTCTTTTTTTAAAAAGTACCTAGACTTTGGACAGCTATTCGGGGTAGAAGAGCCCCAGAAAGGAAATGGTGTCACCATGTCAAAATTCAGAAGCACCCTAACTTGGAGTTTGGCCGCCCTTTTTGTCGCTATTACACCGACTTATGCTTGGGCTGCTGCGGAAACGCAAACCGTTCATGCTAAGAGTTCTGCTTTAGCCACTCCGGCCGAGGAGCGCCGCCACAGAGAAGAACAAAGAAGACGTGAAGAAGAAAAACGGCGCAAACAGGAAGAAGAGCGCCGTCGTCAGGAGGAGGAGCGCCGCCGCCGCGAAGAAGAGCAACGCCGCCGTCAGGAAGAAGAGCGTCGCCGTCAGGAAGAAGAGCGTCGCCGTCAGGAAGAAGAGCGTCGCCGCCAGGAAGAGCAGCGCCGTCGTGAAGAAGAGCAGCGTCGTCGCCAGGAAGAAGAGCGCCGCCGTCAGGAAGAGCAGCGTCGCCGCGAAGAAGAAAATCGCCGTCGCCAGGAAGAAGAGCGCCGTCGGCAGGAAGAGCAGCGCCGCCGCGAAGAAGAAGCTCGTCATCACCATGCCAACCCGCCGGCTCATAATAGCAACGGCCATCGTATTTGGGGCACAGGTGCCGGTCATTATACCAAGCGTTTACCTCCGCCCTCTCGCTATGACAGAAGAAACAGCGTCACCATCAATCGCCGCGGCGGTATGCACTTCCATGTGAATGCGCCCTTTGTTAAATCGCGCCGCCCGAATCGTTTCCGCCCGATTCATGATTGGGTTATCGATCCTTTCATTTATTTCCTCTCCGGCGGTCAGGTGATGATCGATGGCATTACCTATAGAACCACCACCTGCAAAGGCCAAATTTGCTATTACTGGAATCCCAGCGATGGTTACGATGATTTCTGGAGCTGCGACAGCCGTCAATGCTACTATTGCAACTCTCATAGCTGCTGGAGCGGCAAAGATGATGGCGTCAGCTTTAAAGATGCCGGTTTTGAGCGCTGTGTGCGCAATAAATTAAATAAAAGGAGCGGCCGGCTTACCGAGCGCGATATGAATAGCATTCGCCACCTCGATTGTAGCGGGTACGGCATTCGTTCGCTCGATGGTCTGGAAAATCTCGAAGAGCTCTATAGCCTCGATATTACCGATAACTGTATTCACGATTTCTCTGTCCTGGACGAGCTGGATATCAACACCAATCATGTTACCGGTTGGAATCGTCAATATTCTCATAGGGACTGCCGTAGCCGCCGCTAATAGTTAGCATTAATCATCTTGAAAACCACCCCAGAGGTTTAAATGTATAACATTCTCATTGCCATTGCCGCCGGTGCCGTTACCGAGTTGGCCCTCTTTTTACCTGGTCTCTTAAAAGCCTATGAAGCCTCAGCTCCGGCGGTGCTTGTAGCCATAATTGCCTACTTCGTTTTGGCCAGGCGCTCCTTCAAAAAGCTGGAAAAGCTTATGACCGATGCTTCCAAAGTGCTGAATAATAATCCGCCGAAATTTGAGAAAGCCATCGGCATTTTAAAGCAGGGGTATAAGCTGAATCGCTGGCAAATCGGAGTAAAATCCCAGGTGAGTGCCCAAATCGGCATGATTCTCTTTCTAAAAAAAGATAATAAAGAGGCTGCCGAGTACCTAAACGAGTCCAAAGAGTTGGCTCACTGGATGGCGGCAGCTATGCTCGGCGTTATTTACTTTAAGCAAAAAAAGTATGACGAGATGAAGAGCGCTTTTGAAGTGGCCGTGAAAAAGAGCAGCAAAGAGACTTTGGCCTGGAGCCTTTATGCTTACTGCCTGGAAGATCTGGGCAAGCGCGACGAAGCTATGGCTATTCTTAATCGCGGTATCAAAAAGGTGAAAGATCACCAAAAGCTGGATGAAAATCTTTTGGCTTTGCAAAATAACAAAAAGATGAAGATGCGCCAGCTTTATAAAGAGCAGTGGTACCAATTCCAAATCGAAAAACCGCCGGCCATTGTGATGGAAAATCAATTCCAGTCTTTCAGTAAAAAACGCCGCCGCCATATCCAGTAATAGCTATCTATAATTAAGCCTCATCTCCCGCTACCTCCCAATAATCTAAAGCATTTAAAAAAAATTTTTAATCAGCCTGGAAAGCATAGACCGGCACTCTAGCAGGCAAATAAATAAAATGTACTTAAGGGGAGAAAAAAGATGGTGGGCGATATTGGGTTCGAACCAATGACTTCCACCGTGTGAAGATGGCACTCTTCCGCTGAGTTAATCGCCCAAGCCGTTCGCGCTTTTACAACCATAGATTTTGTTTGTCAAGAATTTTTTCATTTAAAAAACCAAAGGCGGAAATCTTGAGTATTTTCTTGACTCCATCTGGCCGAAAGAATTAACCCCATTAGAGCGATTTTCCAATTTTTTTTAGGAATAACGCCCAAGGATTTTTTAGATTCACATATTTTGTGAAGAAAATGAGAGGAGCAAGTTATGCATTACTTAAAAAGTGTCACTCTTTTAGGTGTCCTTACTTTATTTTTGGTGGCCTGCGGCGGCGAAGAAAAAGAGGTAGCTCCCTGTTCTTGTTCTTGTCCCAAAGCTAATCCGAATAGGCCGGCATGGTGCCCGGTAGACGGTACAACGGGCACAATGATAGATGAACGCGATAATAATCGCCAATATAAAACCGTGATAATTAATTGCCAGGAGTGGATGGCTGAGAACTATCGGCGCGAAACCGGGGTCTATTTTGTGCCGCATGGCGACGGCTTTAAAGAGCTCGATGTAGCCGTCTATGGCCTCCTTTATGCACGGAATACCGTTGTGGCTGAAGATTTCTGCCCGAGCGGCTGGCATGTGCCGAACAATGCCGAATATGAAGCTTTTTTAACTTATGTCAATAATTATAGAGGTAGTAGCGATGCCTTATTGGCTCTTATCGCCAAAAGCCCGGAATGGTTGCTCTACCCCAATAAAGGCGGTAATGATTTTGGCTTTAGCGCCATGCCGGCAGGTGCCAAGGTTGGACCTGATCTTTACATGAATGCCGGGTACCGCGCTTATATCTGGTCGACAACGACCGATGGAAAGTATGGTTACTTTCTGCGGATTGGTGACATATCTGATGGCACAGCGGAAACCAAAGCCTCGGTGGAAGGCCGAGGCCTTTGGGAAGCTTATTCTGCGCGCTGCCTTAGAGACTCTCTGCCCCAAGCGGCAAACTGATAATTGCATCTTTAAAATACCATTTACTTTTAGCTAATTACCCGCCAACTTAGACATTATTTAAAACTAAGATAATTTTTATCTTGCATTTTAATTTTATTGTGCTAGTTAGTGCCAAGGTCGGCAGGAGAGCTGGCCGAGTCCGGTTGATGGCGCTTGATTCGAAATCAAGTGTACCCTTACGGGTATCGGGGGTTCGAATCCCTCGCTCTCCGCCACTTTTATTAAGTGGAGGCGCCGGCATGATTGCGGAGAGGTTTCCGAGCCTGGTCGAAGGAGTACGACTGGAAATCGTATGTACCCCAAAAGGGTACCGCGGGTTCGAATCCCGCCCTCTCCGCCATTTGTTTTTTCACCGGTAATCCGGTTTATGGTGGCCAGAGCTTCATGGCTTTTTTATTGTAAACCCCGCCAGGCCCGGAAGGGAGCAACGGTAGCAGTAAAAAAGGGTATGGAGTTTCTGGCCACCGCCTTTTTTGCCTTCCCAAAAAAAAGATTATCTAAAATAGCCTTCACTGTTGAGTAATGGTTTTTTTTTATGTTATAGAGCTTTTCGTGTCTTTGTGCGCAGAGTGTCCGCAGGATACTATGAGGGTTATACATGGCTAGTAGTGAAGGGACGATGCTGGGAAAATACCTCCTTCTTAGGAAGCTGGATACCGGCGGTATGGGTGAGATTTTCCTGGCCAAACAGAGCGGCCCTGTCGGCTTTGAGAAGATGGTGGTTATCAAGCGCGTTTTGGCGCAGCACCTTGATAATCAGGACTTTGTCGAAATGTTCATGCAAGAGGCGCGTATCACCGCCCGCCTCTCTAACCCCAATATTGTTCAGGTATATGACTTTGGCCAAATCGAAGATAGTTACTATACGGCCATGGAATATATCAAGGGCAAGGGGCTTGATAACATCATAAACCGTTGCAAAAAGCTCAAAAAACACATTCATCCGGCGCATATTATCGAGATAATCTGCGGCGTTTGTTCCGGCCTCTCTTATGCCCATAATTTAAAAGACGAATACGGCGAGCCGCTACACATCATTCACCGCGATGTAAACCCGCAAAATATTATGGTTACCTATAATGGCGATATTAAAGTTATCGACTTTGGTATTGCCAAAAGTGAAGTCAACGAGAATAAGACGGAGACGGGCACTTTAAAAGGCAAATTTGTCTATATGTCGCCGGAGCAAAGCTGTGCCAAAAAGCTCGATAAAAGAAGCGATATTTTCCCTATCGGCATTTGTCTTTATCAACTTTGCGCTTACGATAATCCCTTTGCCAAAGCCAATATCGTGCTCTCTTTGGAAGCTATCCAAAAAGAGGATCCGCCACCGCCCAGCACTATTGATCCGGAATATGCCTGTTTTGATCAAATAATTGCCAAAGCTTTGCAAAAAGAGCCGGATAACCGCTATAGCGATTGCCGGGAAATGCACGATGATTTGCAACGCCTGATGCTGAGCGGCGCTGTGCAACCGGCTCCTGAGACTCTTGGCGACTTTATGGCCGAGCTCTTTGCCAGTGATTTGCAAAAAGAAAATGAGCGCCTTAAAGAATATGCCCATATCCGGGTGCCCGAAGAGGCGGGAGCTCCGGCTGCTTCCGGATCCGGCGCCAATTACAACTTGAGCAATGCTCCGACAGTTGTCGGCGCTATGAGTCCAGGCCCGTCAAGCGGCAATATTCCTCTTACCAATCCCAATATGCCGATGAATAATATGGGCATGGGCAGTTCCGGGGCTTTGCCTTTGCAACAGCCGCCGATGGGGACTATGCCCGGCCAACCCTGGATGCCGGGAACTCCCTATGCCCCCATGATGCCGCAGCCAACTATGGGCGGCATGAATCCATATCAGATGGGCACCTTTACCGGCGTTTATCAGGAACCGCCAAAATCTAATAAGTTAGCTGTATTTCTGGTCGTTACTATTATTTTGCTCATCGGCGCCGGCGGTGCTGCTTTTATTATTAAAATGGCCCGCGACAAAGCTTTGGGGCTTAATGGCGGCGTTTCGGCCATTACAGCTGTAAAACCCATTAAAGAAATAGCCCCTGTGGCTCAGGTGACAACTCCGGAAGCTGTTCCCCAAAAACCGGAAACCGATAAAAAAGCCCCCGAAGCCGAAACCAAAGAGCCGGCCCAGGTGGTTAAAAACAGCGAGAACAAAAAAGAACCTGCTCCCGCTAAAGAGCTAAAAGAGCCCAAAAAAGAACCTGCTCCGGTAGTAGTGAAAAAAGAAGAACCGCAGCAGCCGAAAGTGATTATGAATACCGCTCCTAAAGAGCAGCCCAAAGCGGAACAGCCAAAGGCCGAGCAGCCCAAAGTAGAACCGAAAAAAGAGCAACCCAAAGTGGAGCCGAAAAAAGAGCAGCCTAAAGCTGAGCCGAAAAAAGAGACTCCCAAAACTGCTCCCGTAGCTCCGCCTCCGGCAGCCGAAACACCTGCCGCGAGCGGCGGTACGCTTATTGCCGCTTCCAATCCGCCGACGCGGGTTAAATTGGATGGCGCCAAAATCGGGCAAACACCTGGGCTTAGAGCTCAGCTGAAAAAAGCCAGCGGAAAATTAGTTTTCGGCGATACATCAACGCCTTATGATGTGATTATTAATTACAGAATAAATGATGGCAAAGTAAGCTATACTGTCTCCACCGATCCGGCGAGTATTCTTACTCTTAACGGCACAGCCAGAGGCAAGACGCCGCAAACAGTGCAATCCAGCGGAGCGCTTGACAGATTTGAATTTATGGATCCGGCCAGTGCCCAAAAAATGACAGTTAATTTGAAAATTACCCCTGATAAATAACTTTAACAAGCAAGGAGAGAAGAGATGGAATCATTTAAAATCGGTGATGCAAGGCGGCCGCAAATAGCAGCTACCCCCAGAAAAAAAGCTGGCAAAGAGCAGGAAGAAGCCGGAAAATCTCTGGGCTTTGAGCGTATTGAGAAGTTTTTGGAAGCCGATGATACCGCGGCGCAGCTGAAAGCTTTGGAAGATTCTATGGACGCTCTTAAAAAATTAGCGGCCGAAGCTGTTTCTCCGAGAGAAAAAAGCGCTGCCGAAAAAGCGCTGAAAGCCTATGTAAATACTATGGATCTTGTCCAGTTTCTCCTAAAGACCAAAGAACAAATGATGGCCGCTAAATAATTTTTTTAACCAAAAAAAAGAGTATCTGCGTACTTCATGCAGACGCTAAAGCTGGCGGGTGATGATGACCTGCTACAGCGATAAAATAGGAGGTCTCAAATGAATATCACCAGTAACGTAAATGTTGACCGTAGTCTTGGAACCAAATTGAGCGTTGGTGCTCAACGCACTCGCCAAACCGAGAAAACCGATTTTGGTTCAAAATTGAAAGAGGGTCTCTCCAAAGTGGGCGATGTGGCTCTGCAAGCCGGTAATGTGGCTGCTCCTTTCCTGCCGGGTGGCTCGGTTGTCTCCGCCGCTATCAGCGGTGTAGCTTCTCTGAAAGATGCTGCCGGCGGTGCCAGCTCCGGTCTCGGCCGCGTTGGCGGGGCAGTTACTTCCAACAGTGCCATGATTGGTGGCTCCGGCTCTGTCGGTGGTAGCGGCGCTGTAAGCACCGGTGCCGGTGCGGTTTCCGGTAACAGTGGCGATTCTTCTATGGCTCTTTTGCAAGCTACCCGCGAAATGCAGGAAATGAGCCAACAGTTCAATTTGCAATATTTGCAATTACAGCAAGATATGCAAAACGAGAACCGCCAATTCTCTATGGTCTCCAATATCATGAAAGTTAAACATGATACTGCCAAGACCGCTATCCAGAACGTGCGCTAATTAAATAATTAGCCGGCAAAATAAAAAAGGGCAGCTTTTGAAAAAATAAAGCTGCCCTTTTTTTATTAATAAGCAATTGACCGGCTGATTTTATCCGGCTAGAATTAGTTCGTTGTTTTTTCGCAACAATAAAAAGGGAACTCCGATAATAAAGGAGCCCTTAGATGAGAGGATCGAAGGCATGAGTAAAGAAGAGATGATAACCGGATTGATCGAAGTACCGCAGAAACAGGCTTCCATGCTTTTGGAGGCAGGTTATCTCCTTATGGAACTCGGTAAAAATAAAGAAGCCGAGGAGACATTCCAAGGAGTGGCTGCCCTTCTTCCGCATAGTGAAGTGCCGCACATGGCTCTTGGCCATCTCTATTTCTCCCAAGGAAAATTCAATCAGTCGCTTACAGAACACCGCGCAGCTGCCAAACTTAATGCCAATTCGGCTTTGGCTTTTGCCTCTGTCGGTGAAGTGCTGCTCTTTTTGAAAAAACCAGAACAAGCTTTAAAAGAACTGGCCAAAGCTATCGAACTCGACCCCGATGGATCGGCCGGTGAATTTGCGAAATCCCTCCGCGATGCCCAAAAACAGGGTGTTTTCGGCTAAGGATTTAGTGAGGAACTTATGACCGTTACCGTTAGTGGCGCTTATCGTCCGGTTGATTTTAACGTTTCCGGGCCAATATCTCCTCAGGATAATCAGCCTGTGAGCGGAGAAATTAAAACAGCACCGCAGCAAAATGTGGAACTAAAGCCGGTGCGCGATAGTTTGGACATCAGCTTAAGAGCCGCGATAAGCACCATGTTGGCTTCGCATCCGCTGGTTAATACTCTTTCCAGTGAGGAAAGAGCAGCTCTGGTTAGCGCAGTGGAATTTTCTTTGAAACAAGGTATCGGGATCTCCTCTTTAATACGCATTATCGAACGCAGCCGCTAATATTTCCCCTTAATAATATTTTTTGTGGTGAAAAGAGTGGCTGTTTGCTCCTTATGATTAGGTTTATTTGATGAGCTGCTCTGCTTTCGGCCCGCTTTTAGAGTCATGAATTTTCTCATTATATCTTTGCTGTTTATGACTCTGCCCGTAGATGAAGCCTGGCCACCCTTGGCCGGCTATGACCTTGGCGCTATGGAGGGCAGCTCTTTTGGCATATTGGAAAAAGATCTGCTCCCGGCGGCGCAGGATAGCGCTTCGATTTTAGATATTTGGCTTATTCCGGCCATCTATCTCCCTTATGGCAGCGGTGGCCACTCCGAATTGGAAGATTTGCGCTACTCGGCTTATGGGCGCAGTTTTCGCAGTAATCACACTTTTATTGAAAATATAGATGTGAGCGACCCTTTTAACGACGGTGTGCCCATGATTAGTGCGCCATGGCCGCTCTGGAGCTCTATGCGCTTTTCCGGCCTTAGAAATACTTACGGCGAGCAGCTGGGAGTAACTTATAATTTGGCGCGCCCCATTAGTCCCGGCCTTTCCGGCTCTATAGAGAGCTCGTTTATTGATGAAACCGGCGGGCCAACGCTTATTCCGCCGCATACTCTGGACGGTGAGCCGGGGACGGTGCGCGGGGCCACTCTTAAGAGAAGGGAAATAGCGCGCAATTATTATTTTGGCGGTCTGGCCCGTTATTGCGGTGAGCGATATTGCCTTTGGTTTAGCGCCGATTATCAAAAACTTGATCGCACTTTTATCACCCATGACCATTTGGATGCTGGTGAGCGTTTGCGTCTGGCCAGCGGCTTTGAAGCGCAAAAAAGCGGCTATAAAATATCTATGCGCTTTTTATATGAAATGGCAAAGCGCCAGGATTACGGCGGGGAATATCGCCTTAGTGCTACCGATTTGGCCAGCCAAAAGGCCCATGCTTTTCATGGGCAATTTAATCTGCGCAAAGGGCGCATGGCTTTGCAACTGGGTTATACCGAGCGCCTGGAAAATATTACTCCCCATAGCTTAGTAGAGCATTTGGAAATTAGCGATCTTAGGGCCCAGGGCTCGCTGCTCCCCAAATACGGTGAGGCCAGTCGCGGCCTTTTTCAGCTTAATTTAAACTATCTCGGGCGGCATCATCGCTTTTATAACACTGTGCTTATCGACGGCGTTTATTATACACCGGCCGCGCGTGAACGCCTCTATACTTATTTAGGGCAGAGTGAATGGCGGGAAACTGTTACCGGTGAGGCAAAACTTTACCATCATCGCTACCGCCTGCGTACTTGGTATAATTATAAGCGCTCTTTTAAAAAAATTAAACTTAACGGCGTATTGGGAATTTTTGCCCAGCATACTCAGGCTCAGGGGCAGGATGTGGGCTTTTCCTGGCTTTCGCCCTATGGCCGCCTTGATAGTACTTTTCTCTTTTCGCCGCGTTTTTTTATTACTATCGCCGGCCTTACCGATGTGCCGGATTTGCCGTATCAGGCTATTTTATATGCTAATAAAGCTTTGCCTTATACTGCCCGCACATTTTGGTTTGATAATAACGAAAACGGCCTTTTTGAGTCCGGAGAAGAGGGCGCTTTGGTGCGCCGCGGCGGAGGCGGTACCCACGCTATAAGTGAGAATTTGCGCCCGGCCAGAGAATGGGAGCTCTTTATCGGTTTTGGCGGCAAAAGCGGCAAAAAATTAAACTGGCGCTTTAATATTATCGAGCGCTTTTATACCGGCCGCTATATGGTTTTATATAGTGAAAATCAGCGCTCTCTTTTTAGCGCAACAGCCTTTAAAGACCCAATGGGCAGTGCGCGCGGGGCTAATGCCTCACTTTCCGGCAGCGGCCAGGATCTAACGGCTTTTATCAAAGAAAGTGCCCTTTGGGGCAAAGATAGTTATATTTTAGAAAATGACAGCCGTTTGTCTTTTTATCAGGGAATTGAACTGGAACTTTATAGTGCCGGCAAAGTGGGCTTTTTTCATCTTTCCGGCACAGCTTATTGGGTAGAGGGCTTTGCTCCTTATGGCAACGGGCCGGAATATAACGATTTTATGGCTATAGACGAAGAAAGTGCCGACCCAAACTGGCAAATAAACGAAAAAGGGCGCTTTGATAGCTGCCGCGCTTTGGGGCTGAATATTTTGTGGGGCATAAAGCTCTTTGGCAGCGCCCGCTACGGCGCACTCTTTTTTGCCAGCCTCACCCGTTATCGCGATGGCGAGCCCTTTTCGCGTATTGTTGTTAATGATACTTTGCCTCAGGGCGCTACGCCCATAATGGCCAACTGGCGGGCCGGCGCGCGCTATACTTTCCACATGAGTTCCGATTTGCGCCTCGCTTATCGCCTGCCGCTGGGGCTCACCACTTTGTGGCTTGTGGCCGATATTTATAATCTTCTCGACTCGCGTGCCGAAATAACGGAATATGCCCGCTCCGGCGGCAACTGGCGGCAGGCTATGGAAATTTTGCCGGCCCGCACTTTTATGCTCAAAGTAAAAATTAATTTTGGCGGCTAGGGCAGCCGGCGTATAGGAAAAATAATGGAAATTGCAATTATTATGCCCTCTTCTCCTTGTAAAAAAGAGGCTCTTGAAGCTGGCCTTGATATATTAAAATCATGGGGACATACCCCACTGCTCAGTCCTCTGGCCGAGCGGCCCGCTAAGCGTTATTTGGCCGGCAGCCGTGAGGAGCGCTTAGCAGAGCTTGATTGGGCACTTAACAGCAGCGCACCCTTCATTATGGCCGGGCGCGGCGGCTATGGCGTGCATCAGCTTTTGCCCTATTTGAATAAAAAAGCCATAGCCGCCGCCGCAAAGCCGCTCATGGGCTTTAGTGATATAACGGCTTTGCACCAAATGTGGCTTTTAGCCGGCGCTCCGGTTTACCACGGCCCCAATGTCAGCACTCTTTATAAGCTGGATGAGAAAAGCCTAAAATACACCGCAGCTCTTCTTTCCGGGCAAGATGTAGTTAAGGAAATTATAGCTGATTTTAATGCTAAAATAACAGCACCTTATGTCCCAAATTGCCTTTTGGGTGGCAATTTGGCTATGCTGGCCAGCTTGGCCGGAACGCCATATTTATATAAACCTGCGGAGAAATTTACCCTCTTTTTAGAAGATATCGGCGAGGCGCCGTACCGCCTGGATCGCCTTTTGCAACAGCTTTTGCTGTGCGGCTATTTTGCGCCCGTAGAGCGAGTTTTCTTAGGGGAATTTGTGGGCTGCGATCCCGATGCCGCAGCCGGTTATAAGGCCATAGATGTTTTAAAAGAGTTTTTTGCTGAGCTTGATATTCCCGCTTTTGCCGGTTTTCCGACGGGGCACGGAGAAGTTAATTATCCTCTTTTCCTTGGCAGGCAGAAAAGTAATTAGCGGCAGAGGCCGGTTTCTTCGTCACACCCTAAGCGGCATACTTCGTATGAAACGGGCCCAAAAAACGATTTGTTGTCACCGAGATTGGTTTCCAGGCAAGAATAAAGCATTGAGCTCGCAAGAGCAGTATCGTCTATGGTTATGCATTGCTTTTTATCCTGAGTACAAGTTGTATTATCAAAACAGTCGGCATAAGCTCCTTCGCCGTAGTTATCTAGTTGTGAAAAAATAGTTACGCCGCAAGTAAGGCCGTTAGGACAGGGTTCTTTAATCACTTTTTTACTTTGGGAAGAGCAGTAAATCATGTTGTTGCCATCGCAGCGCATCACAAAAAGTTGCGGTGTGCAGGTGGCGTTTTCTTGCAGACCGGCGCCTTTGTCGGCCTCGTTAATGGTGCACTCAAGCGTGTCGGCATTGCAGCTACTGCAATAGGTATCTCCGGTAGCCATAACGAAGTCATTTTTGCTTGTTTCCACGCAAGTTGTTTGGCGCAGTACTGGTATGCCATTTACTGTAGCGCAAGCTTTTTCCTCGGAGGCTGCGTCGCAGGAATCAATGGGATTAGTACACTCGGCCATATCGCGTCCATTTACGGTAAATTCCCGGCAAACCTGGTTACCGGTACAGGTAGTGGCAATTATTCTGCCGCCAAATCCGTCAGAATCTTTTTCTCCAGGTTCATAACAGGTAAGCGGGGTAGTGTCATTGGCACAATGCGGTTTATAGCTAAATGGGGAGCAAAGTTGGCCTTCTTCCGGAGCCAGTAAAAGGCAGGTGTTTTTTTGTTTGTCACAACCATGCTTGCAGTAGGTAAATTTATCTTGGGCATAATAAAGCTTGCCACCCTCGGTTTTAATACATTTCATGGGCCAATAAATGTCGTAATTCATATCTACATCTTCTTTGTTGTAACAAAGATCAACGATATCACCCTCTTTATCGCAGGGCAGAGCGCAAGTGATAGCTTTTTCGCCATATTCCGGCAATATAGTGCAAGTAGCGCCTTCAGCAACTTTGGAGCAATCTGTGACTGCCCAAGTGCTTGGAGCATTTAATTTTTTCTTGCAAGTAAAAATATTGCCGTCTTGGCAAAAATCGGCATCTTTAGTCGAATCGCACTCATCACCGGCCTTTATTTTGGAGTCTGCCGGTTTGGTGTTTTTTGGTGTTTCATCAGTTTTGGCATCTGATGAAGGCTTTTGGTCCGGGTCGTTTTTGCAACCGGAGATAGGCGCAAGCGATAACACAAGCGCTATTGTCAGAAACTTTTTAATCATGGCTAATCCTCCTCTTACCGGCCTTAGGCCGATATAAAAAAACAGTTTTTTAAACTATCACGTTTGGCAACTTTTCTGCAATAACCTATTTTTTTATTTGGCTAAAAGCCGAATTTTTGACCATTACGGTAGTCTTAGTAAGATGGGCACGCGCTTTAGGAGTGCCGAGATGCCCTTGGTTATAAAACGTGCTCTAAATAATATTTTGCTTACCGTGACGGTGCTTTTGCTTTTTGCCGCCGCGTTGGTGTTTTTGGCGGTTAAAGAGCCTGATTCTCTTAGCGGCACACTCTATTTGCAAATTATTTATCGCACTATGGGGCCAAGAGCGGCCTTGCCCTTATATAACGGCACACTAGGCATGGTGGATTATAAGAGTTTGCCCGCAGTGAGTGACCGCTTTTTAGTGCGCACTCTTTTGGCTGTTGATACTCCCGAGGAGGAGCAGACGGCCATTTTAAATTTTTATTTACAGCGTTCCGGCTACGGCCTTTCACAATATCTTCTTGGCCATAAGAGAGAAGTGGCCAAAAGGCTTCTGGCGCGTTTGGCAACTTATGACCAAAACGAGCGCTTTTTGGCTTTAAGGCTTTTGGAAGAATTGGAAACCGGCCGCCCGCTATCGCCGGAAAAGATGAATAAAATAGCTGAATTAAGTCTGCCCAAGGCGCATAAATTACTGGAAAAGTGGGTAGAAGAGCAAAATTCTCCGCGAGTAGCTCTCGGCGATGAATGAAAATTCTATGAAATATCATTGAATGGCCACTATGTTTCCACTATAATGCCAGCTTAATGTGGCTGCCCTAAGGGCCATTGGAGGTTGCAATGTTTGTAGAAGGTGATGTTGAACTTTTAATCAAAGACCGCGCTATTTTGGAAGAAGATGATTATGCCTTAAAGCTCTGGATTCAACGAGCTTTTAAGGATATGTGCTGTTACCGCATTTCCAATTTGGAGGAGCAAGCATCCAATAAATATAAAGTTACCGTGGCTCTTAAAACCGATATCCTGCCGGAATCTGAGCGCCATATTGTGGAAAGCCACGGCAAAGATGTTGGAATGCTGCGCACTTTTATCGAAAAGATGTTTATCGGCAAGGGCACTTGTAAAGCGGTGGGTGATCCCAAATTGCGGGATAACTGATTAGAGGAGAAATTAGTAATGAGTAATATCGCCGTTGTTAATGTGGCCAGAATTCTCGATGAGAGCAAAAAAGGCAAAGTGCTGGCTGCTACTTTGCGTTCGGCTGCCGATAAGTGGCAAAGGGATCTCCAGGAACTGGAAAAGCAATTTAACGAAGCGCGCGAAAAGCTGGAAAAGCTCGGCCAAGGTATTAGCGATGCGCACTTTAAACAAGAGCGCGAAGTGCGGATGCTGGAAGTGGAAATGCGCCACATTCAAACCAAAGCCCAGCTGGATATTGAGTCCCGCCGCGACCAAGCCCGCAATAAACTTTTACAAGAGATAAATCCCATTATGGAGAGTTTGGCTAAAGAGCTCTCTATTGAATTAGTGCTCACCGTGCCGGCCCGCGAAGTTATTTATGCTGCTCAGGCTATTGATATTACCGATAAGCTGCTTGCCAAAGTCGATGCCGCTTAATCTTCTGCCACTTATTATAAAATAAGCTGTTTGCCGCTTTTTTAGTTTTTATCAGCCAGAAATTCTTTTTGGCCGCCGTTTTTGATCCACTCGCTAAGGAGTAAGAGGCCCTTTTCAACGGAGACTTTGGGTTCATAGCCGAGATCGCGCTTGGCAGCGCTGATATTAAACCAATGAGCGGTTGAAAGCTCATTTACAACCCAGCGGGTTAGGGTAGGTTCCTGGCCTTTGCTGGAAACTTTCCAATATGATTCGGTCATGGCGGCGGCAATGAGAGCGGCCTTTTTGGAGATGGTTTTTTTCACCGGCGGCAAAGCGGCGGCGGCCAGAATTTTATCCATTATTTCCCAAGTGGGCACAGGAGAATCGCCGGTGATGAAATAGGGCTTTCCGGCTACTTTTTGCGCTTCTTCCGGAGTGGATAAGAGCTTTTCCATGGCCAAAATGTGGGCATAAGCGGCATCGGAAATATAAGTAGTATCGACCAGTTTAGATTTTTCGCCGATGCGCCGGAGCTTGCCGGCAGCGCCCTGTTCTATTATGCGGCGGGTTAAGCTGGTGTCTCTTGGGCCCCAAATGAGGTGCGGGCGCAGAGCTATCGTGCGCAAAGTTGGTGAATTACTTTTTAATATGAGCTGCTCGGCCATAGCTTTGGTGGCCGGGTAATTAGCTTCGTAATTTTTGGGGTAAGGGGCCGATTCATCGGCGCCTTCCATATCCTGACCGTTAAAGACAACGCTGGGAGTGGAGGTGTAAACAAGGGCTTTTACCCCCGCTTTTTGGCAGGCTTCCAAAACGCGCATGGTGCCTTCAACATTGATGCGATAAAAAGTATCCCAACTGCCCCAGGAGCTGGCGAGAGAAGCACAGTGAATAACGGCGTCGCAACCATTTACCGCTGAGCTTAAGGCCTCGCCGCCGCTTGTTAAATCGCCGGTTAACTGAGTTACGGCGAGAGTGTCTAAATATTTATGGTGCTGGCGGCTAAAACTGGCTACTTCATGCCCCGCTTCTTTTAGTTGGCGGACAATTTCACCGCCCAAAAAACCACCGCCTCCGGTAACCAAAACTTTCATGGCTGCCCCCTGTTAAACCAAACAGCTGGGCGAACTCTAGCAAACTTTAAGATTTTGGTAAACCGCAATTACAGATTAGAGGGCATAAAAAAAGCACCGCTTATCCTGGGACAAACGGTGCTTTTTTTAAGCTAGATAGCTGATTCTGGATTATTCTTCAGCGTGTTTGGCGCTCTCTTTTTCCAGTTCGTCAAAGGCTTTGTTAGCGTTTTCGCGGACATAGTCACGCACTTTGGCCGAAAGCTCTTTGTGGTTATTCATGTTGTCGATGGCTTTGCCCATATCGAGGCGGGCGAGGCAGTACCAAGTGTTGTTGGCTTGGTCAACCCAGCGATCCATGATTTCCACAAAGTTCAGGGTGCTCTGGGTGAAGCTCTTCATAGCGTCTTCAACGTGTTGCTCTTCGGAAGAAGCAGACATATCACCGGCGGTGGTAGAAGCCATGTAAGACTTGGTGAGGCCGGCGGTGTAGGTGCTGAAGGTAGCGGAAATAGCTCTTCTGGCGGAAGCTTCGCATTGTTCGCGGGCGAGGCTGATATTTTTGATACCAGAAGCAGAGCCAACGCCATAGAAAGCTTTGACATCGCCGCTAAAAGCACCGGAACCTCTGAAGACCCATTCGGGACCGTTGCCGCCCGGAGCTCCGGCATTGGGATTCGGTTTATCGCCACAGGCATTGAAACCAATGACAGACACCAGAGCGAGAGTGAGAGTTAATAACTTTTTCATACTTTCCTCCTTTGCCTTTACGGCAGTCAGCACTTTGCTGACATAATTTAAAGTCCACACAAACTCTTTGCAAGGACTTGGCTTAAGTGGTTGCCTAATCGCCCATCCTTGGGTAAAACTCTTTTACACCAGGTCGAGGCCGATGTAAACAACTTGGCCCAGAATATTTTAAAGCTATGGTTAAAGTATGTGATCTAAGTCCACTTGATGAATCTTTGCAGTATATAAGCGGCGTTGGGCCAGTGCTGATGAGCATTTTGAGCGCTGCCGGCTTTAATACCGTTAGGGATTTGCTCTTTTATTTGCCGCGTCGCTACGGCGAAATAGATGATTCGCAGACTCTCTCGGAGCTCACGCCCGGCCGCGAAATGCGAGTAAAGGGCATTTTGACCAAAAAAAGCACCATCCGCCCGCCGCGCCGCCGCCCTTTTTATGAGATTACTCTTGAAGATAGTGGCGGTAAGCTCACTGCCCGCTGGTTTAATTTTAGGCCTTATATATTTGATGCGGTAAATATCGGCGAAGAGCTGATACTGCTTGGCAAAGTTGATTACTTGCGCGGCAAATATCAAATGATGCACCCGGAAATCATCACTTTAAAGGGCGGCGGCGCGGCTCTTATGGCCGGTAATACCCACACTTTTTACAGTGATGTGGCGGGTATTAGCCAAATAAAGCTAAGAAAGCTCATTTTAAAAGTGTTGCCTCTGGCCAGCCAGATTAGTGAGCCCTTGCCTGAGGAGATCCGGCTCCGGCGGCGCATGCCGACTTTGAGTGAGAGTGTCATCTCTTTGCATGCGCCGCCGGAAGGGAGCGATATAGTAGCCCTCAACGAGCGCCGCTCCCCCTGGCAACAGCGGCTTATTTACGATGAATTTTTGGCTTTGCAGCTGGGCCTTTTTCTGCGCAAGGCGAGTCACCAGGGGAGCGGCGCTCCCGTGATAAAAAGCGCAAAAACGGTGGAAGAACTGGCAAAAGAGCTCTTTCCTTTTGCCTTAACGCCCGATCAAGCCGGCGCCGCCCGCGAAATTTTGGGCGATTTGGGGCAAAATAAGCCGATGAACCGCCTTTTGCACGGCGATGTCGGTAGCGGCAAAACAGCGGTGGCACTTCTTGCCGCCGCCGCCGCCATGGATGCCGGTTATCAGGCGGCCATCATGGCGCCAACCGAGCTTTTAGCGCTCCAGCACTATACCAAAGCCAAAGAGGCCTTTGGCGAACTTGCCCCCATTGAGCTCTTAATAGGCAACCAAAAGGCCGCCTATAAATTGCGGGTGCAAAGTGCGGCGGCGACAGGGCGGGCGGCGCTCTTAATCGGCACGCACGCGCTTATCCAAGAGGGCGTCTCTTTTAAAAAGCTGGGTCTTGCCATTATCGACGAGCAGCACCGCTTCGGTGTTATGCAGCGGGCCGCTCTTTTGCAAAAAGCCGAAGCGGCGAGCGGCTATACGCCCCATCTTTTGGTGATGACCGCCACACCTATTCCGCGCACCATGGCCATGACTGTTTACGGCGATTTGGATGTCTCCACCATTGCCCATTTGCCGCCCGGCCGCCTGCCGGTGATTACCAAAGTGCTGCGCGAAAAAGAGCGCCAGAGTATGTATAGAGAGATAGCCGAAGCACTGGCGCGCGGTGAGCAGGCTTATATGATTTACCCCTTGGTGGAAGAGTCGGAATCGGAGCTTCTAGCCGGCATAAAAGATGCCACCACCATGGCGGAGGAGCTTGCAAACGGGCCCTTTAAATATTTTAAAGTGGGGCTCATGCACGGGCGCCTTACGCCCGAAGAAAAAAATGCTGTTATGGAAGCCTTTCACCGCCATGAAATAGATCTCTTAATTTCCACCACGGTGGTGGAAGTGGGCATAGATGTGCCGAGCGCCACTATTTTGGTGGTAGAGCACGCCGAGAGATTCGGCCTTTCGCAGCTGCATCAGCTTAGAGGGCGGGTAGGGCGCGGCCAAAGCGGCGGCACCTGCCTGTTGATGATTGGCGGACATGCCGGCGATGAAGCTTTTGAGCGCCTCATGGTGCTCAAAGAGGAGAGCAGCGGCTTTAAAGTGGCTGAGGCCGATTTGGCTATTCGCGGGCCGGGCGATATTATCGGCACGCGGCAAAGCGGTATGCCTTCGCTGAAATACGGTGATTTACTGCGCGACGGAAACATCTTAAAAGCCGCCCGCCAGGATGCCAAAAATCTGCTTTTAAAAGATCCGGAGCTTAAAAATTACCCTGGCCTTAAAGAGCTGGTTAAAAACCTTTGGCAAGACCATCTATACCTCGCCACAGTGAGCTAGCAAAGGCAGGTTTTGCGATATTAAAATTTATTTTAAGCCGTAAATAGAGAAGACAATAACCAAAACAACATAAATAACGCCGCCCACAAAAACCCATAAATCGTTTTGTTTTTTGCCCCAGCGGTCGTTTACTTCCGGCGGTTCTGGGTGCTCTGTAGCCTTAGTGTAAGCTTCCCAAATCTCTTTTAAAGTGTGCTCGCCATAGCTTTTTTTAAAGAGCACCAGCTCTTTTATGAGAAAAAGGGCGATAGGCGGAAGAGCCAGAGAAAAGGTAATCAGGGCATCTATTGCCGGAGAATGTTCAAAAAGGCTAAGCGCCGAGCCGGTTAAATGCAGCATATAAAAAAAGCTGCGCCCCACAAAAATGGTCCAGAGCAGGCCGCTTACCCAGGGGTAAAAAGTAAAAAGCAGGCGCTCTCTAATGGTGATTAATTTTAATAATTCTTTATTATCAGCCATTTTATCCTCAAAAACGGTAAAGGGCACTTAGGCCGAATTGGTGTATACCATAGCTATAGCTTCCCATGCCAATAGTTTGTGCAGTGGTGGCTATAGCGTTAAAGCTCAGCGGCAAAACCCGGCTTTTTACCTCATCGCGCGGGACGTAATAGGTGTAAATATAGCCGATTGTGAGGCCGAAATATTCTTGAAAATTATAGGTGGCCCCAAGGCCCAGAGCCAATTTGTGCGCATCGTAATTATAGGGCGTGAGGTATTCGGCCGCTACAGCCGAATTTTGGTACATGAGGCCGCCTCTGAGCTGCACTTTGGACAAAATATTATACGTAGCGCCAAGATGGACGCTAAAGCGCTCGTTATAGTTTAGGGGAATAGCCATATTTTGCCCGCCGTTCGGCCCTTTTATGGTAAATTCAAGCTCTTTAACGGCAGCTAAATGTTCATAAGTAAAAGCGAGCTCTAAAGCATAGCGCTCAGCTTTTTCGTAGCGTAAAGCGCCCCGCGCTACTAGGGGAAAATGGTGCACTACCGTTATATCGTAATTCTCTTCCCCGCTTTTAAGCGAGCCGGTAGTGGCAGCGCTAAAGGGCAGATATAGGGAAAAAGCCAGCTTAAAATTGGCCGGCAGGGTAATAATGAGCCCCATAGCGGCGCTTAAATTTATATAATCATGCGCTTTTATTTGCGCCTTAGCCTGTTGTGCCTCGCCGGCGCTATTTTGCCGCATGAGGAGGCTATGGCTATAGGTGACAAAATGGTTCATAAGGGCGGCGCCGATGGCCACTTTGCCAAGGCGAATGGCGAGCGCCAGTTGTAATGTGTCCACCCGGCTGCCTTTATCGCTGATAGCTGCTTCGCCGGCCGCTTTTATGGGCTGCCAATCTTGCCGCGCTTCATAAGAGGGGTAATAACTGAGGGCGATAGCCGGCCCCTCTTTGCGGCCAAAGCCGGTGGCCAGGGAGAGGGCAATTTTGGGGGCAAAAGTGTGGCTATATGAGCTTAGGCCATCGTTTCTGCGCACAAAAGAAGCATAATTATAAAGGCCGCTTATATCGACTTCTGCGGCTACATATTGGACGCTCTGCCCGCTGCCTGCCACATTGTAATAAGCGGCGGTGAGCCCTTCGGCGCCGGCGACAGTGGCTCCGGCCATGGTGGCGGCCTTTATGCCGGGAAAGCCCGCCGTGCCGGTGGTGGCATAGAGAGGGGCGCCGGCGAAAAAAGCCACTAGAAAGCTAAATAATGAGAAAGCGTTTTTTTTCATGCCCTTCTGGCCGATTGTGGTTTGGTTTGAGCTAATGGCACTCTCTGCCGGCTCACTAGCACCTTTAGCATGATTTTGGTGTTTTTGGTCAAAAATTTGCCTCTTTCCTCCCGGCGGTTATCTTAAAAACCGGAGGTTTTACCGGGGGGAGAACGTGAAAACCTTATTTGCCTTTATTTTTGTTGCCGCATTTACCCAAACTTTTGCCGCACCTGAGCCCAGAGCCAAGGCCTATGATTATTACCGCCAGGGGCTTAAGGAGCTTGGCAATAATGATTATCAGCAGGCCGAAAGCCTCTTTATGGCGGCCCTGAAAGCTCTGCCGGAATGGGCGCCGCCTAAGCTGGAACTGGCCGAAACCTGGCGCCTTATGGGTGAGCCGGTGGAGCGGCGGGAGCCGATGGTTATGGCTGCTTATGAAATCATGCCCTATAGCCCGCGCGCTGTTTATGAGGCGGCCCTTTTGGCCCGCGACAAGGAAAAATACAGCGAGGCCATTACCCTTTTGGAAAGCGCTCTAAAAATGCGCCACGAATATAATGATGCGCGCTTGGAACTAGCTAATTTGGAGCTATATCGCCAAAATTACCGCGGCGCTTTTGACCATTTTAGCGAACTTAAAAAGAATTCATACGAGAGCAGTGCTCTTTATGTGGGCTTGGCGGCCAGTGCTAAAGCTCTGGGAAATCAGGAGGCCGAAGAAGAGGCGCTTTTAAAACTGGTGGCCATGAGCAGTGAGAGCCCGGTGATGCTGCGTCGCTTGCTGGATTTTTACGAGAGCCATGGCCAGGAGGCTCAGGCAAGCGCAATCGCTCAAAAATTGCAGCAGAAGCTGGCGCCGACCAATCGGCCGGTTATGCGGCCGCTGCCGGCGTCCAAACGCTAATTTTCGTTGCGGTTGTTATTTGATTTTGTAATACTTGCTAAGAATTGGGAATTTGTCGGGATTTTCCAGAATAGTTTTTTCAAAAGCGGCAAAATAATCGGCATTCGAGGTACTGGCACTTATTTTCTGCATCTCTTTTAAATATTTTATTTTGTCATCCTGAGCGGCTTCCTGTTCAGATGGAGTAGCATCTTCGGCGTGGAGACGTTTATTGGCATCCGTATAAAGAGCCATAACTTCTCCCAGCGGGTCGCACATCTCATTTAGGAGCTTGGCTTCCCGGATAAAGGCCTCGCGCACCTCATCATCGGGATTATATTTAACCGCGCCTTGCTGCAAGGGGTCACGGCCAAAGGGGAGCCTTGAGCGATCAAAGCCCTCGCTGCCGGTAACACGCACAATATCGATGGAATCGCAGGAATGTAAAATGAGCGCCTCAGCCGTATCAATAGGCTTACTGCCATCAATAAGGGCGGCCATTTTGGCTAAATATTTTTCATCGGTTATGCCTTGTTTGGATAGGTATTCTTTGAGGGCATCACCGCTGGCTTTTTCATAAATATCTGGGCCGTTTCTGACGCGACCGGCATCATGCATGGCAATGGCCCTTAAGAGGCCGTAGCGGTCTACTTTTATGCCCTGCTCATCCATATAATTTATCATGGCATTAGCGTAGATTATCACCCGGCTAATATGCGCCCGACCGTGAATGCTTTGCGGGTCAAATGTTTGCTCGTGCTGCTTGTAAATCTCCATAATATCATTAATAAATTCGGCTTTAAAAGCGGCAAAATCGCTGGCTTTTTCCTTGGCCTCGGCCGGAGGTTCAATGGGCGTTAAAACAGCGCGCTCGGTTTTTTTCAGACCGCCGGCTTCCTCCTCGGTAAGCAATACCAATTTGACCCCCAGTTTTTGGGCCACATCCTTAGCCTGCTGGATGGCTTTGGTATCGTGTGCATCAATGCGCATGCGTATTTCTTTGACATCTTTGGTTAAATCTACGCCGCCCCAGATTTGGCCTTCGATATAGTCGTTGGCACCTATGGCGCAATTTATGGCGTATTGATCCTGGGCTCTGGTTTTTATGGCTTCGAGTACCGTATCATGCAATTTAGGCAAAAGGCGATCAATTCTATCGGCAGAAGTGGCAATAGAAGTATCGCCGCGACTAAATATCATGGTGCCCAAGGTAATTATATCGGCCAGGAGCGCATCTGATATTCTGGCCTGGCCCTGGGCCGTGCGCGCATCGTTATAGCTGCTAAAAATGTGATCCAGGATATTTTCGAGAGACTCATCATGACCAAAGCCGCAAACAGTGTTTTTATTTTTCTCTAATTCAGTGGCAAAATATTGAATTAGCTCATCGGTAAGGGCCTCGGGATGGGCTGGAGTAAAAGGCTGTCCATTTTTAAAGTCTTTTAGCGCTGCGGAAAATTTGGCGATCCCGCTTTCGGTAATAGCCTGCTCAAAGACGTAAAAAGTATCGGCAGCGGTAAAGGAGGCCCGTTTTTTCACACTGTCTTTGAGCACAATGGCGCACTGGCTGCCGCCGGAATAGAAACTGGCTCCTCCGGCCTTTCTGGCCCCGATATTCAAGGCGGCGTAAATGGGATGAGCGGAGCTTTTTACCCCATCACTATCCACTCTAGTGAGCTCTGGGAATAAATTATGCTCCACCGTGGTACGCTGCGGTATATAGTGTTCACCTCTGGTATCTTTAATTTCAAAGACATTTTTAAGTTTGGCTCGTTCCGGGTCAAATGTACCGTCTGGGCCTCTAAAGGGTGAGTCGTCGTCAATAAGAATAAAACCGGGAATATTTATGGTTAGCTCACTCTCATCAATAATTTTGTGAAAATCGGCCGGAGTAATGCCCTTGGCGCCGAGAATAGCCTGACTCTCGGGAGCCATATCCACTCGTTTAGTGGCATCACCGGTTGAGAGATATTCCGTGCTCTCTTTGCCCAGTTCGGCCTGCGCCGAGTGGCGTTCCACATCGGCGAGCACGGCCACATTGGCGCCGGAAAGGCGCTCGCCGGCAGCCGGGGTCACTTCAATAGCTCTATCGGATATATGCAAATAAACAATAGCTTCAATATGGTTCAGAGTTTCAAGGAGCAAGTTAAAATCACTGGAATAAGCTGGTAATTTACCGCCGAGGCGCGGTTTATCGTACTCACTGGCTAGCGCAATTCTAAGGTCGGTAAGGGCCGGGTTATTAAGGCCTTTAACCAAGTTCAAGAGCTCATCCGGCGACATTTTTTGCAAAGCCTCATTCATGGTCTTGGTAAAAAAGGCGTCAAAGGTCCGGCGATCGCCGGCCAAGGTGCGCCCGGTGCGGGTGGCACTGCGCAGATGGTCCAGCATAGTTGCCAGTTCGCCAGGGTTTTCCGGCGTAACAAATTTCCCGATGTTGCCGTTAATAATTGCCGAAAAAATGCTATCCATGCGCTCGGAAAAGTCTTTATGGGCATCCGCTTCCAGATTATGCATAAAGGCCTCCAGCGGCGCTTTAAGACGTGTGGGGATATCAGCCTCACTTTTAACCAATAAAGACTGGGTAAATTCACTGCCATCGCTAATATGGCGGTCAATAGCAGCATCCCGCACCGCTGAACGCAGGTTATTCATAGCCTCATCAACTTGGCGGGCCTTAGAATAGGCGGCCATATTATAGACATTATCGACAGTGTTATAAAGAGCGCCGTTATTGAACTTTTCGGCCAGTTCGTTGGCCGATTCCTGCACTAGCCGGAACTCCCGCCCGGTGACCATGGTGGCAAGATGCTTTATTTGATCGTTAGTCAAAGCGCCAAGCACCGTTTGAAAGGCCCCAGAGCGAGCGCGGGAAAAATCATCGCCTCCTGGTGGGGGAGTATTGGGATTAGCCAGCCGTTTTTCTTTGAAATCGGCCTCAAGTTTGGCCTGAATGGCGCCTTCCAGTTTGGCAGCGGCGGTAAAAAACTTATCAATATCAGGTATCTCCTGGCTGGCGGCGCTCACCATATATTGAGTGAGTTCATCTACTGTTTCCAACTTGGCCGGCTCTTCAGGAATCAGGCGCAAAAGGTAATTATGTTGCACTGCCGCCA
>JAEEGL015851928.1_pt1 | contig 57118 bp, 73 predicted proteins | sample 9134231 | NCBI WGS metagenome assembly JAEEGL01 (sample SAMN16246548, study PRJNA631951) | gut metagenome | biome: gut microbiome; feature: rumen; material: fiber-attached | host: Bos | place: Iran: Karaj | collected 2018-10
ATATTTCAGTGGTGATTTCAATCAAATCAATAAAAGGATAAAGTCATTTAATTATCTTAACAAATTGGACAAGGAACAAAAGAAAGATGTGCATCTGATTGATGGTCTGATGAGAAGAAGCCCTTCTTTAGCCCAAGACACTGTACTCTATCGTAGTGGGAGCATAGACCCAAAACTGAATGTGGGAGACCACAGTAAAGGATTTAAAGGTTACCAATCCACAAGTTTCCAAAAGTTCGGTGCAGATGATTTCTTTAATGATGGCAATATGAAAATAACAATTTATGCTCCTAAAGGAACAAAAGGAATTGTAGGGAATGATATGCAATTTATGAATGGATGGAATGAACACGAATTTGTGTTGCCAAGAAACACTGGCTATACTTTATTGTCTATTGATTATGAGAATCGGACTTGTGAAATTTTACTTGACAAACCATAAATAAAATTAGTGAAAAATAGGAGAGTGAAAAAAGATGGTTACTTATTCAAGTATATTGAGAGCAATGGAAGATTATGTCATTAAATGCCCTACTATTGCAGAGATGAAGCAGAAACTTTCAGAAATGAGTTTCGAAGAGCAATTCGAACAACTGAAGGAACAAGGTCTGCTCAATCCTATGGAAGAGAAGGACTTTGAAAGGAGAATGTATGAAATAGGCACTGGATGGGAAAAAAAGGCGAGAGAAACCTTATTCCAATACGGCAGAAGACTGATTGAAGGTGTTGAACGGTCTGAACCACCAGTTATTGATAGGGAAAAGTATAATATTGATGACCAGTATGGTGCTATGGGTTATTTGGAATCTGCACAAGTGGATGAGCAACAAGAAAAACTCAAGATGGGCAAAGGCAGAGATGAACTGGGACATCCTTATGACAAAAGGCTATTGGCTATGGACAATTATTTCGATGGTGATTGTGACCATTTGAATTCTGCACTTTACCACGAAAAGTATCTTAATAAGTTGGATTTGGAAAAGCAGAAAAGGGTGAAGGACATAGACCGTTTGATGAAGGACAGTCCAGGGCTTATAGAAGATTGTGTTCTTTACCGTGGAGGATTATGGGATATCCATCTGAATGTGGGAGACCATAGTACCTTTAAGGGTTATACAAGCACCACTTACAAGCAAGGTGTCGGTGAAGGATATAAGGACAGTGTAAGTATGACTTATACTATTTATGCTCCTAAAGGAACAAAAGGGATTGTTGGTAATGACAATCAGTTTTACAATCGTTTTGAAGAACACGAATATGTTCTAAGCAGAGACCAAGGATTCACTGTCTTGAGCATTGATTATGAGAATATGACTGCAGAAATTTTATTGGATGGATAAAAAATGGTTCGATTAAATACAATACTGAAAGTCATAGACAATTATGTCATCAAGTGTCCCACTATTGCAGAGATGAAACAAGAGTTGAGCAGTATGTCTTATGATGAGCAACATCGTGAATTGAACAAGCAAGATTTGTTCTTCAATGTGGATGAAGCAATAGAATACCGTGATTTGAAGATGGGACACGAATCATTGTTAAATAGGATTGACAGATTGTTCAATGAAGACCCAACACCTTACTCATTGATTAGAGAATATCAAGAAGAGTTATATGGAATAGAAGAAGAATTGTTCTTTTATGGTCGCAGACTAATCGAAGGTGTCAAGCCTACAAATCCAGTTCCACAAGTGGACAAGTCAGTTTTCAGTGAAGATGAGCAGTATGTGAATCGTAGCAGTGAAGAGAAAAATGTCTATAAAGATTTGGGGGAAAAAGAAAAATTGCAGATTGAAGCCCAAACAAAGATTTTCCGTAAGAAATCTGACAATCGTATTGAAAGCCCAATAGATGAAGGAGAATACCGTACCTTGTTTGAAGATGAGTATGATAAAAGGTACACTATGAACGATTACTTCGCAGGGGACACTCAGAAGTTAAATCTTTCAATCTACAGTGAAAAATACTTGAATAAGTTAACTGATGAAAGGAAAAAATCCATAAAAGACATAGATTGCCTTATGAACAAATCTCCAGGGCTAATCGAAGATATGGTACTTTATCGTGGTGGAAAATTGGATATTCATTTGAGAGAAGGAGACCATTCCAAGTTCAAAGGCTACACCAGTACAACCTTCCAAAAGTACACTGCAGATGAATACACTTCCAGTGGCGATATGTTAATCAAAGTTTATGCACCTAAAGGGACTAAGGGTATAGTCGGCAACGATGATTGGAATTTCCGTAATGGTTTTATGGAACACGAATATGTGTTGCCAAGGAATCAAGGATTTACAGTCCTAAGCATAGACTACGACAAAGGCATAGCAGAAATAATATTGGATGAATAAAAGGAAATTTATGGTTAAATATAAAAATATTATAAGAGCAATAGAGAATTATGTCATTAAATGCCCTACCATTGCAGAGATGAAATCCGAATTGGGGAAAATGGAATATGAAGAGCAGTTTGACCAGTTACAAGAGCAAAGTCTTTTGAATCCTTTAGAAGTGGAAGATTGCCAATCCTTAATAAATATTGTGAGACATCACGAAAAAAACTTAGCGAATCCCACTATGGTAGAATTATTGAAAAAGAATGGGATGTGGGAAAAAGATGTGAAAAGATATAATGATTCTAAAAATCAACTTTTCCAATATGGTCGCCGTTTGATAGAAGGTTTGAAAAGGAATGATGCTCCACAAATAGACACGAACAGTTTCAAGGAAGACAAACAATTTAAATCAGTCAGTTCTGCCTTGAATGAAATGGGGGATATGGAACAAGCACAAATCGAATCCCAATTTCAATATTTAAACAAGGAAACAATCACTAAAGCAGAAAGGGATGAGATGAACCAATATTTTGCAGGAGACTTAAACAACATAAATTCCACAATATACAATAAAGACATTTATAATTCCTACAAAGAAGCCTATGAAAAGGAAGTTAAAAAAAGAGTAAAAAACTTAGACAGTATAATCGGCAAAAGTGGTGGATTAATCGAAGACACATTATTATACCGTGGTGGGGAATTAGTGGATATTCATTTGAATGTTGGTGACCACGGAAAATTCAAAGGATATGCAAGTGTAAGTTACCAAAAGATAAGTGCAGAAGAATACAAATCAGACAGAAAATCCCATTTCCTTTATAAAATATATTCTCCTAAAGGCACTAAAGGTATTGTTGGAAATGGCAGATATTTTTCCAATGGTTATGGCGAACACGAATATGTTCTAAGCAGAGACCAAGGATTCACTGTAATGGATGTGGATTATGATAATCAGATTATTGAGATTTTATTAGATGAATCATAATAGAAGGATATGGTTAGATATAATGATATTATTAAGGTGATTGAAGATTATGTGGCTAAATGTTACACTTTAGCACAGATGAAAGAAAGGCTTTCCTTGATTCCACAAGATGAAAAAGACTCTCTCTTAAAAAACTTGATGAATGATGGGGAAAAGCAATGGTACAATCGACTTAGGGATAATGTCCAGTGGAACATCCGAAAGATTGAAGATATGACTGAAAGGATGAAGGAAGACACTGGAAAACAGAAGGAATTGGATGCCCAATTCATTGAAGAATACAAAGACACCAATGCATCTTTACAAGAACTGATGTTCCAATTCGAACGGAGAATCATTGAAGGCAACAACAAAAAGCATAACACCCCCCCAAAATTCAACATTGATGATTTCAAGATGGAAAACCAATTCTTGGATGACCATACTGATGGTGCAGTTGAAGATAGGCAAGTGGATTATCAGAAAAGCACTGATTGGACTGATGAAGATATTAGTGAGTTGAGACATTACTTCGGAAGTGGTTCACGAAGCCTAAACAGTTACCTTAACAACGGCAGACATTGGAACAAGTTTTCCGATGAAGAAAAAGCCCATTTGGAAGGTGAGTTGAAGGAAAGGTCTAAAAATCTTTCGAAGACATTGAGAAAGACCAAGGGTCTTGTTGAGCCGACTGTAGTTTTCCACGGTGGCAGATTCGACATCACCAAGGAAGTGGGCGATAAGATAAAATTCAAAGGATTTACAAGCACCAGTTTCCGTGAAGGCATTGCAGAAGGTTTCGGAGAAGGAAGTGTCCCAATGCCTTTACATTACACTTATAAGTTATTGTTGCCTAAAGGCACTAAAGGTTTTTGTGGTCACGATTCCAGTTATCCTAATTCAAGGGGAGAGCCTTTAGGTTATGGTTTTGAACACGAATATTTGTTGGATAAAGGTTTTGAAGGTGATATTGTGGATATAGATTATGACAAGCACATAGTTACAGTATTGGGGAGACCATAAAAAAAGGAGTATATTTAAAATAGTTATGGTGAAATATAACAACATAATCAAGGCAATTGACAATTATTTGCAGAAATGCCTTTCTATTGCAGAAATCCGTGAAAAATTGCTTCAGATGGACATTGATGGGATAAACAAATTTGAAGAACTGAAAAGCCAAGGATTGTTGAATCCTCTTGAAGAAAGAGATTATGAAATGGCATCCCTTGTGCTTTACAATAATGAAGACATAGATTATGATGACATTGAAACCTTCGGATTGAAAGGAAATGATTATCAAGAGACCTACAATAACTGCAGAGAAAGATGTTTCTTTTATGAAAGGCGACTTATTGAAGGTTTGAAGAGAAGTGAACCTCCAGTTGTGGATAGGAGCATTTATGATGAAACTTTCGAATCGAATAGGGATTTGGAAAAAAGGCAAGTGACTGAACAAGATAAAGTGATAAACAAGGGGACTGTTGACTATAACACTTTAAGTTCGTTCCATCAGTATTTCAGTGGAGATTTGGGGAACATCATTGAAGATTCTGAGATAAACCACTCTAACTATTTGAATAAGGCGACTGCAGAAGGTCGTAAAAGAATAGCGAATATGGATAATGCAATTGAAAAATCCACTGGGCTTCTTGAAAACACCACAATTTACCGTGGTGGTGAATTGGAAGACATTCATCTGAATGTTGGAGACCATAGGAAATTTAAGAAATACATTAGCACAAGTTTCCAAAGACCAATTGCCGAAGGGTTTCAAAATATGAGAGAAAACCGTTTTTTATATGTGATTCGTTGTCCTAAAGGCACAAAAGGGATTTGTGGAAAATCTGATGTTTTTGAGAATAAATGGGACAGTGAACACGAATATCTTCTGCCAAGGAACATTGGTTACACAGTGTTGGATATTGATTATGACAATAGAGTGATTGAAATATTATTAGATTGAAAAAAAAATAATATTAAATTAATAACAAGGAAAGTAAAATGGTTAAGTACAATTATATTATTAAGGCAATGGATTTATATGTCACCAAATGCCCTACCATTGCAGAGAAAAAACAAATTCTTTCCCAAAGAACTTATGAAGACAAACATAATGAATTAATCACTAAAGATTTGTTGAATCAAGGAGAACTGAACCTATATGAATCTTTAGGTCGGTCTTATAATGAATTAATGGAAAGTTATGATAACCAAATAGACCTTCTACAATTCAATATCAAAAAATTCAAAGAAGATGGCAAGGATTATATGGTAGAAGGTCTCCAAAATGAAATTGATTCATTAAATGACCGTAAACAGACACTTGAAGATAAATTATTCATTTTTGAGAGAAGATTGATTGATGGTTATTCAAAAAAAATGAAAGATTCCCTAAATGTTAATGAAAATGATTATCTGATGGAAAAACAGTCAGATGATATAGTTGAACATAATACCATTGGAGAAATTGAAAGGAGAGAAATAGATAATCAGAGAGACATTGGTTTAACTGATAATGAAGTGAGTGCCTTGCAAGATTATTATGGGTCTGATTCGATGCTTATTAATAGTAAATTAAATGATGGTCATTATTGGAATTCCTTAAATTATGAAAAACAAGAACTTTTGTCTCAAAAACTGAATACTGTGGATAAAAACATCCATAATGCCATTAAAAAAAGCAACGGTTTGACAGAAGGGACTGTGTTGTTTCACGGTGGTTTTTTTGATGTGACTAAAGTTGTTGGCGATAAGATAAAGTTCAAGGGTTACACCAGTGCGAGTTTTCAAGAAAATGTTGGAAAGACATTTACTAAAAGTGGAACATATTCTTCTAATTTTTCAGAAAGTTACACTTATAAGATTCTTGCTCCTAAAGGCACTAAAGGTTTGTGTGCTAATGACACCCAGTATGGAAAATTGGCAGATTTTTCTTTTGAACAAGAATTTCTCCTTGATAAAAATTTTATAGGCACTATAGTTAATATTGATTATGATAACAAAATAGTTACTATTTTAGGAGATAGTTAATTATGGGGGAGTAATGGTTAAATATGAACATATAATTAAAGCGATGGATTTGTATATCACCAAATGCCCTACTATTGCTCAGATGAAACAAAGAATTGGGCAGATGAGTGTTGATGAGATGTTTCAACAATTGCAAGACCGAAAACTTTTGAATCCACTTGAAATTGATGATTACAAAGAAATATGGAGTTATCTCAAATCAACAATCTCCTTAAAAGATGAAATAGACCCAAGTAAAATGGATGTCTATGAACAAATAGTCCAACAACAAACAGAAACAACAAAGGAAGAACTTTTTCAGTATAATCGCCGTTTGTTTGAAGGTTTAAGAAGGTCTGAACTACCGATTATTGACCTTAGCAAATATTCTGAAGACACTCAATACAGATGGGATGATATGATAGCCGAAATCGAAGATAATGAAAAAATTATTGGTGATTTGGAATTAAGGCAAATTGAAGCACAAAAAAAATCCATAGATTTGACTCCACGGAATGATTATGACTTTAGATTTGATGAAAAAATGGTGGCAATGAATTGCTATTTCAGTGGAGATTGTCAACATCTCAATTACAGTATAATTGATGAGAAATATCTTTATAAATTAAGGGATATTCAAAAAAAGGACATCAAGTATATTGATGAAATAATGAAAGAGAGTCCAGGGCTTATAAAAGATACTGTTTTGTTTCGTGGTGGGTCTTGGGACATCCACCTTAATGTGGGTGACCATAGTAATGGTTTTAAGGGTTATCAGTCCACAACTTTTCAAGAAGACACTGCACAATCTTATAAAGATTCATATGATTTGGGCAAATTTGAAATTGCAAATGAATATCCTAAGAAAGGTATGTTGGTCAAGATTTATGCTCCTAAAGGCACTAAAGGTTTATGTGGTAATGATGATAGGTTTGTGAATGGTTTTGCAGAACACGAATTTGTTTTACCAAGAAATCAAGGTTTTACAGTCTTATCTATTGATTATGATAAGATGGAAGCAGAAATAGTTTTAGATGAGTAAATATTATGGTTAAGTATAAAAGCATTGTTAAGGTTATTGGTTTGTATGTAACTAAATGCCCCACTATTGCTCAGATGAAGGATAAATTGTCCAATATGAGTCTTGAAGAGCAATTTGAACAGTTAAAAAATCAAGACCTTCTGAATCCTTTAGAAGTGGATGATTATGAATATAATTTGAATCGTTTGCTTCATTTTGTGGAGCAAAGGGGCAAGGTAGACCCTTCAAAGGAAGAGACATTGGAAAGAATAATCCGTGATATGGGTGTGGAAGTCAGAGAAGACCTTTTCCAGTACAATCGCCGTTTGATAGAAGGATTGAAGACCAATGATGTTCCAGTGTTCGACAAGGAAAGTTTCAAGCAAGACAAACAATACTGGCTTATGGATGACTTGAAAGACAAATCCAGTATGGGAGACCTTGAACGGAGACAAGTAGAGTCTGAGAAGGATTATATTGCGAATGCAGATGAAGATGGGAACATTGCCATTGGATGTTACTTCAACGGTGGATTGAGCAATATGAATCACGAAATCAATCACCAAGGCTATTTGGAAGCATTGGATTTTGAAGAAGAAGAATGGTTCTACGGTCTATCAAAGATACTCAAGAACAGTGATGGTTTAATCGAAGACACTATGCTTTATCACGGTGGCGAATGGGACATCCATTTGAATGTTGGAGACCACGGAAAGTTCAAGAATTTCAGAAGTGCCAGTTTTCAAGAGATGATAGCGAAGAGATTCACCACAAATCGTGAAGGACATAATGTGGAGATGACTTACAAGATTTATGCTCCAAAAGGCACTAAAGGTCTATGTGCAAATTCAGAAAAGTATAAATACTCTTCGTTCTTTGATGAACACGAGTTCTTGCTTAACAGAAACACTGGCTTTACTGTTTTAAGTATTGATTATGATAAGATGGAAGCAGAAATACTGCTTGATGGATGAAAAGCATAATGGTTAAGTATGAGTATATTATAAAAGCGATGGATTTGTACATCACAAAATGCCCTACCATTGACCAAATGAAAGAAAGATTAGGTAATATGTACATCAGTATGGGGGGCAGTACAGATAATAAGGGTTATAAAGGAATTCATAATGAATTGATGAATCAAGATTTGTTGAATCCTTTAGAAGACAAGGATTACACTAAAAAATCAGAGAGATTTGTCGAAACCCTTGATGAGACAGACTTGTGTTTGAGAAGAATGAATGGTGAAGAATATGATGATGATTTTATGAAACTTATGCATCTATTTCAGAGAGAAGGGATGGATAAAGATGATAGGTTTAGAAATGAAGATGGGAAACTTGTAGTGTCAGATATGACCGAGGCATTGTTTGATAAGTTGATTCTTGAAAGGGAAGGTATAGAAGAAGATTTGTTCAAGTATAATCGCCGTTTGTTTGAAGGTGTTAAACGGTCTGAACCACCACAAGTGGATGTTGACCGTTTCAAAGTTGATGAGCCAGTGGAAGGCAATGATTTCGATAAAAGTGGACATATCGAAACTGCCACATCAAATGCTCAACAAGAATCTCTTAATCTTGATGTGCAAGAGAGAGCCAAAACCGATGAAAATGGTGTGATGGGAGTAGTTTACACTGGAAAGGATTGGGAAAGTGTGAAAGCATACAATGATTATGTACTGCAGTTGCACAATCAAGGAATAAACAGTCACATCGGTAATGCAGAGTACATAAGCAGATTGGACAAAGAACATAAAAAAATGGTTAAAGATATGGATAAACTGATGAACGGCACAAACGGATTGACAGAAGACACTATGTTGTACCGTGGTGGCTACTGGGACATTCATCTAAATGTTGGAGACCATAGCAAAGGATTCAACGGTTATCAGTCCACAAGTTTCCGTAAGGAAGTTGCAGAAAGATATGTTGACAATTACAGTGACAAAGACACTGCAGATATGCTAATTCAAATACTTGCACCTAAAGGCACAAAGGGTATTGCAAGTAATGACCCTAATTTCAACACTGTTTGGGATGCCCACGAATTCGTTTTAGCAAGAAACACTGGATTCACCGTATTGGATATTGATTATGACAATATGGTGGCTACCATCATATTGGATGACCCAAAATGATGAAGAATATGAAATGGAAAGGATTGAATTTCTCATTCCTTCGACATAATGCGAACAACATCACCCATTGCAAGGATTATGTCCCAATACATCTTCATCCTTATTTGGATATGGGTGAGAGAGCCATATTTTTGAAGGACAATGATTTATATAATGAAATCAATAAAATTAAACATAGGAAACGGAAGGAATTCAAAAATGCAAAAAGCAAAAGGGAATGGGTCAAGCAAGACATCATAAGATTTGTTGAAACACATAAAGAGTATGAAGATTTACTGAATCAATAATATATGAGTTTATTTGATGATATTATAAAAGCGATTGAAGAAGAAATTGAAAAGTGCAATTATTACACTGGGATGATTTCATCATTGCCTACAAAGGTTAAAGGGACTATGAACAAGTTCAATCAAGACACAAGGGGATTGGAACACGAAAAAGGAATTGTAATCACTGACAAAGGAGAAACCGTTATGGAAAGAGATGATGGGAATGAGTTCAGTGTGAATGTTCCTTGGAGTGGAATCCCATATGAAATACTGAAAGCACACATTGGCTTGAATGTAGACCATAACCACCCATTGCAACAAGGATTTGAAGGCTTTGCCACTTGTTTAAGTGAAGCAGACATTTATCATTTGGCTCAGTTAAGACCGAAAAACTTGGATTCCAATCTCAAACCATTGAAGGATGAGAACGGTCATTATGAATATGAGTTCGCTTACAAGAGTGTGTCTGCAGAAGGGGGTAATGGCAGTAGAATGACATTGTCCATTGTGGATGAAGATAGATTTAGGGCTTTCGCTTATGAGAATGGGGACATAAATCCCAAATTCCGTAGGGGAATCAAGCATTTCTGTGGGGAGAATGGGACTTATTCAAGATTCTTAAGGGGGTCAAGACAAGAAACAACAGAGCATATGAAGGAATGGGGGACTGATTACCTTAAACAAGCAAGGAAAAAGGATAAGGAAAACTTAAGTCTCACAAGTTTCTTGAAAGGTGTTCACGATGAAAGGATGAATTATCAGAAGGAATACTGTCAAGATTATATGGAGTATGCTTTAAGTGGTGATGTACGGTTTTTCAATAGTATTGGTTTGGAATTAAGTTTCGGATGGGTAAAATGAGCAAAAAGAAGGAAAATGTTTTAGATGATAAGGATTTGTTCAATATTCTTAAGGAAGAAGGTGAGAAATTGGACAAAGAGATAGAAAAAATTGCACGAAAGATGTATGAAGAAGAATTCGGTAAAAATCACGATGAATAAATGCAAAAGATTATGGGAACATATGATATAATACTTAAGGCAATTACTGAAGAAATTATCAAATGCTATGTTTCTCTTAAAAGCATAAAAGCACAGATTGAATCAACAATCAAGGAAATAACTGATTCTCAAGAAGAATATGATGAAGTTATTGATGTGGTGACCCATTTCTATCGTGACACATACAATTCCAAGATTGAGATGATGAAGATGATGTCAAAAGACAATACCCTTTATGAGAACATTGGTGATGAAGAAAGTGTTGACTTGCCTATTGGTGTTGAAGATGTGTCTTTTGATGGGGATAATTTCCGATACAGTATCCATAGTCATCCACAAAATGGGACTGCTTTTCCATCTTTCCAAGATTTTTGGTGTTACTATAATACTGAACCGAAGTTTATGATAATTTCCAATGATAAGGGGATAATTGTTGTTAAACATACGAATGAAGAAATCCCTATGGTATGGGAGAATATGTCTGAAGCATTCAGAATATATGATGATAGGAGTGACCGTATGTTCCGAATGAGTAAAGACTTTAGAGACCTTGAACGAAGATACAGTGATGGGGATTATGTATTGTCAGAATTCAATGATGAAACCAACAAATTATATCAAAAGCATATGTCTGAAAATATGGATAAGGAAGTGCGAGATTTAAATGTGGAATTTATGTCTAAGAAATGTCCAGTAAAATGCTTTTATATTCCTTTAGACAGAAATAATCAGTAAGTTCAGTGGAGATGGTGTTTGATGAGTGATAAGATGATGATGAAGCACGATGGGGGTTATGGTGCTATCGGCAACAAGGCATTATCCTTTATGCTTGAGACCTTGTCTGAAGATGATGAAAAGAGTTATAGGCAATACTTGGAAAAGCAAGATAAAGCCAAATATAAGGAATTCGTTGAATGGGAACAATGGATGAAAGATATTTAAATTAAGGATTTTATGGTTTTGTATGATGAGATAGCCAAGGCAATTGAAGATGAATAAAATAAAGGAGAGAAATGAAAATGGATTTATTTGATGAGATAGTGAAAGCGATTGAAGAAGAAGTGGACAAATGTGGACCTACCTATATGCAAAAAAAGATGATGAATGCTTTTAGAAGGTATGTCAAGAATCTCAATGGATGGCAGAATGCCGAGAAGGATATTGAAAAATGGGAAAAGGAAATTGGTGAGTATCTCAGAACTGGCGAATGGAGTGGTAGTTACATCTCTGACATAAGGGACTTAACCAAATCAAGGAAGGATTATTCCAAGAGCATTGATGATTTCAACAAAAGGGCAGAGCCTTTGAGAAAATATATTGAACAAGGATACCTTACTGGCAACGATTTGGAAACTTGGAAAGATAACAGTGATTTCACCAAGTCTGTGAAGGGTCTTGTTGAATGGAACAAGAACAATCGCAAAGGTTACACTTCAAACAAGGAAGATTTGATGAAGGCATTGGAGAAGAATGACAAGAATGCTATGGAAGTCAATTACATCAAGAGAACTGATAAGGGGTGGGTGGCTAACATCAAGGGTATTGACAAGGAAATCCCTATAATTCTTGATGGTACTGGTGAAATCTCCGAAAGAATCGAAGACTAAACCTTAATCTATCCATTATATCAAATCAAGACTCAATAAAATTGATAGTTAAGTATGTTTTGCATCATTTAGTGGTGGCTTATTTCAAGCAAATCACATATGTGATGATAATGTCGTAAAAATTGTTTGACAGATATACATATAGTCAAGCATAAAATAATAATTAACACAATTGATGATTTGGAATGGTGATGAAGATATGACTGAGATTTATGATATCATACTTAAAGAGATTAAGGATTATGTTGAGAAATGTGGAAAACCGAATTACTCTTCAAATGTCCACACGACCCTACCTTCAGAATACGACATCTTGAATAACTGGGATGTATGGAATTACCGTACTCAAATGCTATTTTTGGAAAGCGAGTTCATTGAAAGCGACAAATATTCCAACACTTACACCAATTTGGAACAAGCACAAGTCAGATTGCAAGAAAGGACTTGTGATTTCTCACTTAAGGAAGAAAGTTATCTCTCAGAATACTTTGGGAACGGATACAAATGGATTAACGGAATACTATACGATTCCCCATCCTTCTATAATCATTTCACAAAGACACTGATTGACCAGTATGAAGGGAAAATAAATACTGCAAAACACCATATTGATAGAGCAATGGCAAAAGGAACTCAATTGAGACAAAACACTGTATTGTATTCCAGTCTTAGGCTTGAAGATGGAATCAAGGTAGGTGAAGTCGGTCAGTGGAAAGGGTACATAAGCACAAGTTTCGATAAGGAGCAGATGTTATCCAACACCAAAAAGGATTACAATGTCAAGATATTGGCACTTAAAGGTGTAAAGGGTATATGTGGTCAAGGTGGAGCGAAACACTTGACTGATGAAGGATATCCACGGAAATTGAGTGGTCACCCTGCAGAGCAAGAGTTCCTTCTTGCGAGAAACACCAATTACTTGGTGCTAAGGAAAGATGATGAGAATAGGGAAGCGACAGTGCTTGTCTACTGAAAAAAGAAGATGTTTTATGGAAAAGATAGACCTAAATGTTAAAAAACTAAAGCAATACGAAAAAGATTTAATTAATTATGGTGGGTATTTGCCTTCACTGGTACGATGGGGGATAGATATCCAGTACATAATCAACATCAACAAATCCGAAAATGCAAAAAGCATAAATGAAAGAATCGCAGAATCAAGGTATTATGATTTCGAAGAGTTATGGGATGAATTTGTTGAGTGGTGCGATGAGAATCCCCAATTCAGTGACTTGTTGCCAAAATAACCATTTGCAAATATACGAACAATATTGGGGGAATATATGAACATTTATGAGACAATACTAAAATCGATTGAACAAGAACTCAATAAATGCAGTGATGGAACATATCTGTCCAAACCTTTAGTGAAATCCTTAGACAATTTTGCAGAAACCTACCGTGACACCAACATCGAACATCTTGGGATGTACAACTACAATGGACAAGAACTATTCGAAGTCGAAGAAGGTACTTGGAAAAGTGTCAAAGTCCCAATATTCAAACTTGCAAGTCTCAACTTAACCAACATCCACTTGACTCACAACCATCCAGTGCCAATGTATGATGGACTGGTCACAATGCTATCCAAAAGAGACTGCTACTTATTACTTGAACATAATTTCCGTGGGGAACTGATGATTCGGAGCATCAGTGCAGAAAGCAAGACTGGGGGTGGTGGAAGAATCACCTTAATCCGTAACAACAATTTCACTGATGCAGACAAGAGTAAATTCTATAGGGCTACAAGCAAAATGAGAAAGGTTTATAAGAAATACAAGGATGAATTCTACACAACAGTGAATAGGGAAGAAATAAGGATTTTCCAAGAAAGGATGGGTAGAAACCCCACAACTGAAGATATGGTGGAAGGAAGATTCAATAACGAAGCCATAGAAAAAGGAATTGAAAAGATTGGGTCATTGGAAGACCGTTTCAGAGAAGAAGGGGTCTATGATGCTTTAGACAATTGCAATTGCACCTTAAAAATGGGATGATTTATAACATATTATGGATGATGAAGTTTATGTTTTGGATGAAGAAGATTTTTTCTTAGAATTGGAAGAAAAGAATAAAGAAAGAGAAGAGAAACTTAAAGAAATGTTAAAAGAATTATGAAAACTTATGATGAATTTAAGATTATTTTAGGATACTGTAAAGGAGTATATGAAAGAATACAAGAAGAATTATGATATTTGACATTAAATTGATTAATGTGATTCTAACCACTTTCCTTGTGTTTTTGGTCTTCAATTCAATTGTTTTCCAAGATTTCGGTGTGTTGTATATTGTCTTTTTCGTGTTGATTGGTGAGTTGTTCTTGACTTTATTGTCAATCATATTGGAATTGCCTAAAACATTTTAAAAAAAATGGAACAAGAAAAAATTACTTAGAAAAAAATGTCAAAGAATACATACAATGCCATATTGGACTCAATAACAGAAGAAATCATAAAATGCATTTCCTTGAAATCCATCCGTGAACAGATAAGTCCTATGCTCAAGCAAGTCACAGATAATGACAATGAGTATGACTTGCTAATGGAAGCAATACCATATTTCTATAGAGACACATACACGAAGAAGAACGAAAACATCTATGTAGAAGACTTCAATGGGAATGGATGGTCAGATTACGGCGATGAATATGGATGTTATCCTCCTGATGCCGTGTTTGGAGAGTTAAAGAAAGGAAACCCTATGTTGTTAACTATGCATAATCATCCGAATCAAGGGGGAAAGCCGTTCACTCCTTTCCAATCGCCTACAGATTATTTCTATATGGTTTTCTTACGGTCAAAATATGGTGTGACCATATCCAAGGATGGGATTGTCATCACAAAATCAGATATTGGCTACACCGACCGTGATGAAATCGAGAATGTAGCCACTGCACACAACAAGGAAATTGAAGGAAGGATTCTGCTAAGCGATAAAAGTGGCGAATACAAGAAAAGCATAGAAAAACTCCAAGGTGGACAAGGAATACCCCAAGAAAAAGACTTTGCCACCATAGATAAGTGCTACAATGATTATCTCATAGAAAACATAGATTATGAGATTGGGGAATTGAATGGGCATTTCAATAAGAACAATATTCCAGTGGCTTCATATTATGTGCCGATAAAAGGATAATAAATAATCATAAAAAAGTATTACTGAAAGGGATAAAGGCGAATTATGGTTACCAAACAGATAGATGGTGGTTTCGGATTAATCAGAAACCTAACAATCAAGGCAGTGCTTGACAGTGTATCTGAAGAGAAAGGAAAACTCATCAGAGAGCAATTAAAGAAAGAAAATCCTAAAAGTTACAAGGAATTCTTAGAATATGAAAAAATATACGACAAAGCATAAAAAAAGATGATTAATGATAATATGGACACTTATGATTTAATCCTAAAAACGATTACTGAAGAAATCACAAAATGCAATGATGGGACAAGCATACCTAAAGCCGTGACAAAGGCACTTGACAATTTCGCACAACAATATGCAAACTTAAAAGACCACGAAGAAATCTCATTCTACACTGAAAACGGAGAAGAAATAACACATATTGTAGGGCAAGAACACGGAGTGGATGACAAGACACTTGAAGAAATAGATAAAAAACTCTTTGAAGAGAACTACACCAATGTGAATGTTGACCATAACCATCCTACAGTATGGGACAAATTCGTTCCAACTTTCCTTACGGAAAACGATATGGCTAACCTTAAGGAAAAGAACAGTAATGGGGATTACATCTATAGGAGTGTCAGTGCAGAATCCCCCAATGGTTCAAGGATGACAATACTCCGTAATAACAAGTTCAGTGAAGCCGATTATCCATTGTTTGAAAAGACAATTGAAGAGATAAATTCATATGGGTTAAGGTATTCCATATCTCATTATAAATCTGTCCATATGAAAGTTTTGACTGAGATGACTAAAGATTTTGAAAAATGGTATTACAGTAAGGAAAATGAAGACTTGCATATAGACACATATGAATACTTGAATTCAAGGAAATTCCAAGAAGAAGCACATCGCAGAACAATTGAAAAGATAGGGACTTTGGAAGATTACCTTGAAAAACAAGGATTATTGTCTGATTTGGAAAAGGCAAATTGCAAATTAAGGATTAAAAATCCTAATTGGGACAAGATTTATGAAGATTGATGATACTGAAATGTTGGAAGCGATTCGCAAGGCAGATGAAGAAATCAATGACCATCTCCATCAATTGGCAGAAGAAATAAGCAAGGAATGAAAAGAGAAGGAGAGATTATGAAAGACAAAGGATATGGCACAATAGGTAATCTGTCCAAAATACGGACATTCACTAAATTGTCTGAAGAAGAAGAAAAGGAATATCGCAAATACCTTAAAAAAACAGATAAAGACACATACAATAGTTACCTTGAATGGGAAGAAGACTACTTGAAAATCAAACCGAAAAATGAAATATGAATACATTCTTAAGGCAATAGAGCAAGAACTCCAAAAGTGCAATGTCTCCTTAAAGCATATAAGGGAACAGATAAGCCCTACCATCAAGAACATAACTGACTCTGAAGAAGAATACGAAACCTTGATGAATACAATATCATATTGGTACAGAGACCATTGGAACAGTGAAAAAGAACACTTGCAATACCTAACCTATGATGGGGAGTCTTATGAAACAAGTGGGGAAGAAAACATTGTGGATGTTACTGATGAAATGAAAGAGCATAAAGGAGAATACCTATTGAGCATACATAATCATCCTAATGGGACTTGCCTACAATCACAAGGCGACATCAACACACAAGCGACATTGACCTTGGAAAAATATGGAATAACCATTGGAAAAGATGGTGTAATGATTAACAAGAACACTGATTTCAATGTCGATAACACTTATGGGGGATTCGCACAGAAATGGGCAGATGAAGGGCTTATAAAAGGATTTGAACAAACACCCCAATTCAAGGCATTAGAAGAGAAATTCGATAAAAGAAACAATGTGACTGACCACGATGCAGTTATGAAAAACATTAATGAATATAATGATGAATACTGCACATTATTCGGAGATTATATTTTGAAACAGAACAACACTGGGCATTGGGTGGACTTGCTAAATGAAAACTATAAATATGCCACATCAAACGGATACCCAGTGTCATTTGAAGCAACATATATCTCTATAAAAAGAGATTGAAAAGGAGAGATTATGAGTTTATATGATTATATACTTAAAGTCATAGAAGAAGAAATTACAAAATGCAGTCCGTACAAGGGGATGAAACAAACTGCTTTATCCACAAAGATAAAAGGTGCTTTGAACAGATTCAACAAGGATGTAAGGGGTTTAGAACACGAAAAATGCATCATATTTGACAATAATGGAAATGTCCTTGCAGAAACGGATGGTGATAGGGTCAGTTGTTCAGTCCCTTATGACCAATTGACTGAAGAGCAAAGAGATAGGAATTTCCCTAAAAACATTGTCCATAACCATCCACATAAGGACAATATGCCAGTATGCTTTTCAGAGCAAGATTTCCATACTATGGACATATTGAAATTCAATTATGATAATCTTAAGGTGGATGAAGAAGGAAGACCACAATGGGAGTTCATAGGTGGGATGGAAAGTGTTGAAGCAACAAACGGTTCACGGATGAGCATTGCAATCAAAGACTATAAAAAATTGAATGATGCTTGTTTGAAAAGTTTAGAGAAAAATGGGGATATGAGAGCAGATTTTATAAAAATAACTGATAAAATCCCTAAAAATTATTTTAATGCATTAAAAAAAGGGAATGCTTCAATCGAGCGAAAAGTGAAAAATTATGTGAAGAAAAACCCACAATTATCCACTGAAACAACTGAAGAGTATTTGGATAGGGTATACGATTATGAACTAAAGACACAAAAGGAATATTATATAGATAATTTGCCTAAATTGATGGAAAAAGACATAAAAAAGTTAGATGATATGGGCATTGAATTGTCTGTAGGATGGGTGGACTGATTATGGCTAAGAACAAAGAACACTATGATGACAAGAAATTCCTAAAAGAACTTGAAAAAATCGCAGAAGAACACAACAAGAAAATAGAAGAAATAATCGAAATGGGAAAAACTAAAAAATGAATAAGATGATTGGGGGCATAAAAGCATAATGGGAGAATGTGAAAACTATCTGAATCAGAAACATAATGACAATATAAAAATCGCTTGTAGAACATATCCAATAATCAATAAGAATCAACTAAAGAAATATGAAACAAGACTGTACCAAGAATCATATCTGCCAAGATACCTATTACACGAATTGGACATCTTGCACTATTACAAAACTTTAAAAGAGAATAACTTATATGGGGAATATAAGGAGCAACTTTTGAAGCATCCACATAATATGAGAGAAGACCTTCAAGCGAAAGAATTCTATGAATGGGTGCAGAAAAACAATGAATACAAAGGATTATTGCACACAGACAATTACACTAAACTAACAAACACTTTAGATATGCTAAAGGATTTCCAAGAAACCGTTATGAAAGATTTCCGTGACAAGGGATACCTTGGAAAAGAAGGAGAATAATGTTATGGTGAAATTCAATACAGTCATCAAAGTGATGGACAGTTACTTAATAAAATGTTCCAACAGTGAAATCCGTGAAAAATTAAGCCAAATGTCCCACGAAGAAAAAAGGGAAAAACTATTGGACATTCTAACCACAAGTGAATTCCGATGGTACAATCGTTGGTGGGATAGTCTCCAATGGCAAAAGGAATATGTTGAAGAGATTAAGAAAGACTTAGAACAATCTCCTACCAGTGAATATTATAAAGAATTATTGGAAAGGAACGAACAACAACTAATCGAAAGGGAGAACGAAGGCTTTGATTATGAAAAGTACATTTTCCGAAAGCACGAACCGAAGACTTACTCATCAAAAGGATACACTGAAGGACTGGACAGTGAAAGCCGTGAAGTCAAGGCACAAGAAAAAGTGGAATACACTGAAACAGAAGAACTCCTATTCTCATCCTATATGGACATAGGATACTCATCCTTAAACAGAAAACTATGGTCTGATGAAGAAATGAGCGATGGACTGAAAAAAAGCAGTGCTTCACTCTCCAAAGCAATAAACAAGCACAAACTAACAGAAAACACCGTACTCTATAATGGGGGTCGCCGTACAGACCTTAAAATAGGAGACAAGATAAATTTCAAAGGATTCACCAGTACAAGTTACGATATAGATGTTGCAAGTGACTTCCAAAACGGATGCCTATACAAATTCCTTGCACCTAAAGGCACACCTTGTTTCAGTATGAACGGACTGTTCTCAGACAGTGGATTCCAAGTTGAACACGAATGTCTACTGGATAAAGGTTTGAAAGGCACAATTGTCGGATTCGATGGATACCATAGAGTATCTGATATGTACTGGGGATGGAGAGATATTCCAATCGTAGTGGTGCAATTATAAAAGAAAAGAGATAAGATAGAAAAAAAGAGAAATTATGTTGGAAGAAGACCTATTCATAAACGACCTATACCTATTCTACCGTTACTTCATAGCAAGTGACTACCGTGACAGTGTCCCTGCTCCCCACATAAAGGAACTGGCACACGAACTGATGAAACTGATGATAACCGATGAATACCACCGTTTAGCAGTAAGTATGCCACCAAGACACCTTCTTGCAGACAGTACACCAATACTCACACACAATCGTGGATGGACAACACACGGAGACTTGAAAGTAGGGGATTATGTCTACGGATTAGATGGCAAACCCACAAAAATCATAGGAATAAGCCCCAAACAAGAATGTGACAGACTCATAAGTTTCAGTAATGGCGAACAAATACTTGCACATAAAAAACATTTATGGAGCATTTACCGTAGGGGAAACCCTAAACTTCAGACAGTCACCACCAAAAGTATGGAAGACAATTTCAGTTACATTGAAAAAAACGGCAAGAAAAGATATCGTTATCACTTGCCTACTTCTGAAGCGATACAAGGCAAGGAAACAAGTTTGCCAATTGACCCTTACTGGTTAGGATTATGGTTAGGAGATGGAACAAGCACAAAACCTTGCATAACCCATTCCAAGGAAGATTCCCAATTCATAGATTATGTCCCTTACGAAGTGACAAGCCAAAACATCCATAAGGAAACTGGAGTCTGCACAACATATTTCTCCAAGCAAGATTTAACTCATAAACTCAAAGAGTTAAATGTTTACGGAAACAAGCACATTCCACAAATCTACAAAGAATCATCAGTAGAAGACCGTTTGGCATTACTCAGTGGACTTATCGATAGCGATGGGTCTGTAGACAAAAATGGAAGAGTCAGATTTACCAATACAAACAAAACACTTATAGATGATGTGATGGAAATATGCCGTGGATTGGCATTATATCCATATCTGATGAAATACGATGCAGAAACCATAAACAAGTACAAGGAAACATCAGAATCATTACACATCAAATCAAGTAAAGACTGTTACCACATAGGATTCCAAGCAAGATATGAAATCCCAACAAGAATCCCACGGAAAAAAATAACACCTAAAGGATTAAGAAGAAAAATCGCAATAACAGATATACGAAAAACAAGCCAATCAGAACAAGGTCATTGCATAGAAGTCGAAGCACCGAACGGAATATACCTTGTCGGAGAAACACTAATCCCCACCCACAACAGTAAATCATCAATGGTGACACTTTCGTTCCCATTATGGCTCATATTCCAAAACCCCAACCAAAATATTCTAATCATAACCACTGGTGGACTGACCGAAAAATTCGGAATCAAGATAAGGGAATATGTAAGGGAATACGGACAACTGTTCAACTGCTACCTATCAGATGTCAAGAAAGCATCCACTCACATTATGTTCTGCGACAAAAACGGCAAACTATACAAAGGAAGCATCCGTTTGACTGGAATCGGTGGAAGTGTAACAGGACAAGATGCAGATGTGGTCATATTGGATGACCCTTACAAAGGACTGGAAGAAGAGTTCACCCCTACGGCTCTTCAACGGAAAATAGACTGGGTAAACCGTGTTCTTGAACAGAGAATTGAACCACATACAAGGTATTGTGTGCTTCATACAAGGTGGGTAAGTAACGATATAATTGGATATTACCGTGAAACTCAAGCACATCTTTTCAAGTTCATAAACTTCAGTGCAATACAAGAAGATGGCACTCCTTTATGGAAGGAAAAGTACGATATCACTGAACTTTTGACAAAAAAGGAAAATATGGGCGAAAGGATGTTCAGTGCTATCTACCAACAAATCCCTTTAGATATGACATCGGACTTCTTTACGATGGAAAACATAAAACACTGTGGATTGGATGAAGATGAAACAATTGTCCGTACTGTTCGCAGTTGGGATATAGCCAGTTCTGATAGCATAACTGCAGATTACACTTGTGGAGCATTGCTTTCCTTGACAAATAAAGGCAACATAATCTTACATAATATCGTTCACGGAAAATTCAGTAATAAGACTGCCGAAATGATTAGAAGGACTGCAGAGTCTGATGGGGCGAATGTGACCATTTTGATTGAGACTGGAGTGGCAGGGGCAGGTGCTTTGTTGTTTCAGTCTTGGAAGGAGCAGTTGAGTGGTTTTCGTGTGGAACAGTGTAAGCCAGTTAAGTCTAAAGTTGACCGTGCTACTCCACTTCGTAATGTGGTTTTTGATGGTCAGTTGAAGTTGGATTTTCCTTTGGGTGATGGTAAGAAGCAAGTTTTGTTGGATGAGTTTAGTATGTTTCCTAATGGTGACCACGATGATATTGTGGATGCCGTTGCTTGGGGTGTGAATTGGTTGAAGTTTGAGTTTGGTGGCAGTCGTAGGAAGCCAGGGCTTGTTCGTATTCGCCGTTGAACTTTTTCTTGTTGGAGTGTGATTTTTTTTATGGTTAGTGAGAAGTTTTTGGTTAAGGCTATTGGATTGTATTTGGAGAAGTGTGGTGTTACCTTGAAGGGTGTTCGTGGTCAGATTGAAACTATTGTTCGTAGTATTGCGAATAATGAGTCTGATTATGAACTTCTGATGGAGATGATTCCAAGATTCTACCGTGACTTTTGGAATGCACCTAAAGAGAATATGTATGCTAAAGGCAAGGATGTCTATAGTTATGCCACTGGTGAAGTTTTAAGGGAAGGTGATGTTTGGGAACTGGTTGAAGGAGAAGAAACTCGCATTGTGATTCCACAAGAGATTATTGATTATGGGGACAATTACGGTATGAAATTGGGGATGCATAACCATCCCTATTATTGTTGCTTCCCATCCTATAATGATTTTGTGAGTATGTCTGACCTTAATGAAGATTATTCTGTCATTGTCGCAAAGGATGGTGTGTTTATAGCCAAGAAGACTGGATATCTTTCAACTCCTCTTATCGGCGAAGCCACTTTCAACTTGCAGAAGAAGACTACTGGGAATGTTAGGCGAACCGATGAGTATAAAAGGATTAAGGAACAGTACGATGAAGGCAAAATCTCAAAGGAAGAATGCGACAGACAGTGTGCCATATGTGTGAATGACTGGTATTCTGAAAATTTTGATGATTGCTTGAATGATTTGAACAAGGTCTTTAAGGATGATGACTTGGGGATTGAATGTTATCATATCCCTATCAGTAGGTGAATTGTTTTATGAGTGTGATTATTGATGGTGGCTATGGCTTGATTGGTAATTTGAGCAAATGGCTTTTGTTGAATGATATGTTGTCTGAAGAAGATGCATTGGATTATAGGGCAGAGTTGGAGAAAAACGATTCTGAACGGTATAATCAGTATTTGGAGTGGGAGAAGGCAATGAATGAAATTGATTCGTGATGTTGCGAATTTTCGAAACCTTTATATAGGGTGGTGTACTTATATTGTAATGCAGAGTCCCAACAACAAACACGATTGGGAAAAATCCATCTGATGTATGGTGGCAGATGGTACTGTTCGGATTCTGCAAACTGCTTTTTTTTAATAATAAAGTGGTGATGTATGGTGTATAAATTTCACTTGTTTGGTGTTTTGGCGAAATGGTGTCTGTGAAAACCCCCTTTACATATTCAATTTTGGGTAAAATTTCACGACTACTTTTTTCAATCATTTCATCGGTAAACCGATTTTACCTTTCTTTTCACTGACACCATTTACCAAACAAGAGAAATATCTCTTTTTTTATTATTTTTTTCAACTTTTTTTAAATTTTTTATATTTCTGTTCAATGGCATTTCTTGTTTTTTCGGCATTTTCTTTTTTCGTGTTCAACTTTAGGCTTAAAAATCTGAACACTTGTTCATTTTAGGATAGTGTTATAGCAAAGTTTTTATATGGGTGATGACAGATATATCAATTGGATGAAAGGTGCAAAGCCACCTATTCAATCAATAAAATTTATTTGGAAGGAGACTGACAGAAAATGGGTAAAGTAATTAAGAGAAAATACGGTGATGTATTGAAGTATCCGAACATAGAGAACCCAATGGTCAAGTACAAGAACGGTTTTGGTCATAAGGACAAGGATGGGAATTTTGTCCCCCATTATGATGAAGACTTGTGCTTCTTGCATAAGACCATTGGAGATGATGAGATTTTTATTGTCAAGCATCTTTTTGCATATGCTTTAGTGATAAATGGCAAGTGCAATAAGGTTTCCAAAGGGGATTTGGGTGCAGTGATTATGGATGTTGTGGATACGGATGACACTTCTGCATTAATCAACAAGATAAACACTTATTCAGATTACTGGGTCGAAGAAGTGGTTAAGGCAGATGGCAAACAACTGAAGACTATTGATTATGATTCCAAGGCAACCAAGGTTTTTGGGGATGAAGTGGAGTTTGTTGAATCCATCAGACAAGATGTCGGTTTGTTCCATACTGAGTATCCGTATCACGAATTGATTGATATGAAAGTTTTTGAGCATAATTCCCAATGCTTTTCGCTTTCTTTGTTGCTTGATGACTGCGATGTTGAGCAACATATAAGTTACATTGTTTATAAGGATGATATTGAAAGGATTATCAAGGAGTTCAAGAAGGTTTTCGGTGTTAGTGTTGTGAATTACACGGATGAGCCTTTGTTGAAGGTAATCTGATTCTTTCCTTTTTTTATTTTTTTTTCACTATTTTTTTTCGAAACATTTATATACTCCAAATGACAGATATTGTAATAATAAGGATTTTTTTTTGAAAATCCAAAATTGAATTCAGTGGAGGAAAAAAGATATGATACGAAATCTTGTAGAGACTGAAGTATTTAAGACAGATGACCAAGGAAAACACATAGCATCCGACAAGGCAGTGGAATTCTTCAAGGACTTGATTGAATCTGAGAAGATTGCAGTGAACAAGCAGTATGTGGATGATGACATCTACATCTATAGGATGCTTTGCTTGGAATGTGAAGTTCTTGACACAATCTACTTGGAAGACAAAGCCCAAAAGTTCGAAAAGGGCGATGAGATATTCCTTGAAGTGATTGTTGATGAGACTTGTGAACCAAGGGCTTCACAGTCAAGGTATGGTGAGACAAACTTGATATATGTTGTTGACCTTGTCAATGACTGGCACATCGACAGAAGGGGAAGGATTGACTTCTCCAAGAAATTTGAAATTATCTAAATTTGGGGGAATGCGAATGATATTGAATTTCAAGAGAAACCGTATTGTTGTTGGAAATGAATTTATACCTTTTGCCACTGATGAAGTCCAAGATGTCTTGAAACTCTTGGACTCTGAAATCAAGGGTGGCGATTACGAAAACTGTGCAGTGAGAACAGAGAAGTACAGTGGAACTGTCACTTTCTTCATCTATGGTGAATCCTTAAAGGATGATGAATCAAGCAAAATCATTGCTTCAGTGTATGATGGGGATTACAGATTTGGGGAAATCAACCGTGGGATTTGCTCTGTTGTTGAGCAGAACGGCTTGTTGAAGAAGGAGTACGATTGGAATTCCTTCAAGAAACTCTTATGATTCCCCTTTTTTTAGGGAGTGTGATTGGTTATGGATTTGACTGATTTGATGCATAAACTCAGAAAGGTCAATCCGAACGGCATAATTTATGCCCAATATTCTGAAAACGATGACTGTTTCAAGTATTGGGTGGGTGAATATTTGCCTAAGGAAGACAATTATGAGTATTATGAGATGTTTGATTGTTTTGATGATTTGGTGAACCATATTTGTGGTTTGGAAAAATGATGATGTGGGGTGTGATGTCTTATGCATTGTGTTGAAGATGAGACTGTGTTGTGTTGCGAATGTGGATGTTGTCCAGTGTATGATGAAGAAGGCTTGTTTCCTTTTTCATCTGAAGACTGAACTTCATCCTTATTTTTTTAATCTTCTAAATCGAAACATTTATAAATGAGCATTGATAGATATTAATATAATGGTGATTTATTATGAATCCGTGTTGTGCAACTTGCAGAAACCGTGAAAGCAGACCTATGCACTACAACGATTACTGTTCAGTAATCGGAGATTATGTGGGCAAAAATGATGATGCCTACATCCATTGTTGTGATGGGTACGAAGAAGACATCTGAACATAAACATTATTAATTATTTTTTTTTTAGTCTAAGGGAGATGATTGGAATGGGTCAAACATATCTGACTGGATGGGGTGTGCAAATCATCCCACAAAGACCGACTGGCAAAGTGTATGTTGGCAGAATCACAAATTTGAGCAAGAACTGGAAGTATGTGGAGTACAATCCGTTCTATGCTTCCACAAGGAACTTTTGGGTCAAAGTGCCTAAAGAGTTTAGGCACGAACTTGTGGGGGCGAACCGTGTTAAGGTGGTTAGGGATGAAAATGACAAGTACCTTTTCCACAGTGCTTGGTATGAAGACCCTAAAGATGGCAGATTGCCTTTGGGCAAGGCAGTGGAAAAGTTCACTGCTCTTGGTGGGGGATATTGAAGTGGGAGTCCCCCACCACTATGATATTCTAATTTTTTAAAATGGAGTTGTGGTATTTATGGATGATGTGAAAGTTGTTTCTATCAACAGTGAAGAAATCGAATTTTTGGTGAAAAGCAGTAGGAATGGGTATCATTCAACCAAGTATAATCGTGTTATGGATGCTTGGTCTTGCACTTGCGAATGGTATGGTTACCGTGGTGGCTACTGTAGGCATATGAAGGAAGCGAAGAAACTCATCTCTGACATCAATGTGCAAGTGCAGAAGTCTGAAAGGACTGTGAAGAATGTCAGATTCACGGAAGGTGCAAAGGTCTGAAGACACACCTTCCATTTAATGAAACGGATGATTGATTTAATTTAATGAATATGGGGTAAGGTTATGTTTAATGTGACTGAACATCAAGTATTTGAAGAAGCACACGAAAGTTTCTTTAAGGAAGGCGACATATCCTACATATGCCCATACAGTTATGGGGTTTGAGTTGGGAAACCATAAACTCCACTATGATATAAGTGGGAAAATTGAAAACCCAAGGGCTTGGTTTGTTAACCATTGTCTTGAAGAAGACATTCATCATTGTGGGCATTATGACCTTTTGCCTTTGACTGATGAAGATGAGAAATCATACTTTATGATGCTTTGCGAAGATGATTTCTATGATGAAGAACTCTGCAGAAATGGTGGAAGGGACATTCGGAAATGCATCTGCAATTACAGTGATGATATGAACTACAATAGCGATATGTTTTTCGTGTACCTTAACTTCTTGAAAGGGAAGGTTTCGGATGAACCGATTGTTAATCATTTTGAAAGACTGTTGGATTTGAAGGAATCTTTGGGTGAAAGCAGATTCTGTGAACTCACTGAGAAGTATGATTGGTATCTTGCGAATGGTGGGAGACCTATGTCTTTGGTGGCTTTTGGGGAAATTGTGGAATGAACTCTCCAAAACGAAACATTTATATATACACGATGACATATATTACATTGACATAGATTTATTGGAAGGTGAATCACATATGGCAATCAGAATTTACAATGAAATGTTAGGAACAAACTGTGGCTTCACAGTTTATGCATCTGAAAAGAGAAATGAGAACCGTTTGGTTATCCATTCAAACAACATCGGCAGAAACTTGTTTGAAAGCGATTCAGTCTATGACTCTGACTTGTTGAAAATCATCAGAATCTTGGACACTTTCAAGAACTCATCTGCAAGGACTCAACAGATTGTGGATAAGTTGAACAAGAACTGCAGACATTTGAAAATTACTTTAATTTAATCTTATAATTTTTTACTTTTAGGAGAGTTTGGTATTTATGGATGAAAAGGCTTACAAAAACTTGAAGAAACTCGCAGTTGAACTCAGAGATGCAGAGAAGGAATACCTTACTGCAAAACACGACATCGCAGTGCTAAAGGCTCAGTACCAGTTGAAGAACGACTGGGAAACTGTTCTCGGTAAGTCTCGCCCTACAGTGGCAGAGAAAGATGCTTTTATCACTGAATCTCTTGAAGAAAAGGAAAACCAATTGATTGAACTTCAAGCGAACTACCATTTCTTGAGAGAGTTGTTGGACATCGAAAGGGACTTCGCAAGATAGTCTCTTCTTTTTTTTATTTTTTTATGGGGGATTTTTATATATGGCTATTGTTAATTTCAAGCAAGAGTGCAACATTCCCACCTTTTCAAGAGCAAGGAAGGGATGGGCAAAGCATATCACTGGTCTTGACAAGACCAAAACAAACGGCTACTCCTTTGAAGGGGATTTCGTGTCTCTTGGAAACTTTGACACAAACCTTCTGAATGGAGTCTACTTGGACTGCAGTAAATCTGCAGATGAAAACGGCGAAATCATCAAGACTTATCACATCTTTTCCGTGGAAGATGGGGAAATTTCACTTCTTCAGACTGTTGAAGACTGCAAAGGATGGGCAGTCAAATGTTGGGATAGCATTGATGCATATCTCAATCGTGAAGGCATAACATCCAAGGAACTGTTCAACCAAGTGATTGAAAAAACCAGTGACAAGAAGGTCTTGGAAGGTTTGATTGCAGAAATTCAAGATTCTTTAGGTGGAGATTATGATGGGCAAAGACCTTTCTTCAATGAATTCCATCAGAAAGGGATTATGAAGACTATGGGCTATTGGGAATATGATGAATGGAAATATTCTCATATATGTGAAGCGAAAAATGAGCCGACTGTTTATGATTCTCTTGAAGATGGTGGTGTTGAACCAAGTTTTGTTGTGCAGAGAAAGGATAAGAATGAGATTTTCCCTAAAGACATCCGATGCATCATCAATGCATTGGGATGGGTGTATGATGAAAGGCTTGACATCAATGATGTGTGGACTGGAAAGATTCCTATCATTGTCCGTGAGATTGATGCGAAAATGATGAGAAACAAAAGTCACATCTTCAAGAAGAGAGAGTACATCCGTGAAAGGTGTGAAGGAATAGCCTTTTACTTTGACCAAGGGAGAAGCACAATAAATCGTGAGAATAAGCACACTTATATGGTGTCCTTTGACACTATTGAAAATGTGATTGAAGTGGAGCATTTTTACCATTATCGTGATGATGCTTGGTAAGTGTTTAGGATGGTTTAAGGGGTAGAACCGTTAGGTTTTGTTCCCTTTTGTTTTTCTTATGGGGGGGAACTATATGAATCTAAAGGTTAAATATTTAGATATAAGACAAATAAAGAATTTAAGAAGAAACCTTGAGTATATTGGGTCAGATGAAATCAAGAATGAATTGGATGAGCATATCAATTCAACAAGTGATGGAGCATATCTTATAAACTTGTTGTCTGAAAGAAGTTTTAAGGAACTGGTGGGAATCTTAGAGAACTATTCTGTTCCACCATTCAGTATATGAACCGTGAGTTGGTGATTTTTTATGGATGTGGATGTTAAGGCAATATTCGATGAGTATTTTGATGATGAAAGTGAGAGCAATAACAATGAACTGAAGCCTATTCCTTTGGAATATGGTTATGAAGAATATGGGAATTATCTCCTTTTGTATTCTGAAGGAAAAGGAGAAGGTTTTTTCGGCAATGACCTTTACGATTTGACTTTTTTAAGATTGGAGACTGAAACTGGAAATGTGCAAAGGATTGATTTGGACAAGTCCTTTACTTCTGAAAGGGATGTCTTCAATTACTTTAGGGATATTGATTCAGATATGTTCTCTGAAGCGAATGTGTTTGGGGAGATAAAATGCATAATGGTGGAATGATAAGATGGTTTTATTGAATTTTATGGAAGAGACTAAAGGCATCCCCACCGTTTCAAGGTATAATGGTGGATGGCTTAAGACTGTAAATGGACTGGACAAGTCTTTTACGAATGGATTTAGCATTGAAGGACAATTCGTGAAGGCAGGGAACTATAAGATGGATTACTCTCACGGTCTTTATCTTGACTGCAGTAAGGATGGCAGTAGGAAGAACCAAGTGTGGAATTATCATTTGTTCCGTGTGGATGATGATGGTTTCCATCTTCTTCATACTGTGGAGAATGGTGGTAGGAATTGGGCTTGTGAGTTTTGGGAGATAATTGATGATGAGAAATCTGAAACTGTTCAGTCTCCACGGAGAGTTACAAGTCAGAGCATTGTGAATATGATTTATGAGAGAACCAAGGATGTTGTTGTTCTTGGGGAAGTTGCAGACAAGTTGGATGAGTTTTTAGGCAGAAGCGATAGGTATGTAATCAGTGGCACTCAGAATAGGGTTTCCACTAAGAAAGGCTTCGAATGTTTGCTTGATTTTTATGGTTTGAAGCGAATCGTTTCTGAAGATTTGGATGAATACGAATCTGAAGCGAAGGAAAGGGTCATTGATGAGTATGGTTTCGAACTTTCTGAAAAGGAGTTTGATGAGTATGCTTCCACTTGCAAGATTTATGGTTTCTTGGGTGTGGGCTTGGATTTTGATGAGTTGGACTTGAGTAGGGTTTGGCTTGACAATATCAATGAGTTTTCTGTTAATGGGTATTTCTATGAGTATGAAGATTGCAAGTATCTTCTTCTGTCTTGGAATCTTCCTATTGAGAAACTTGTGTTTGCAAGGGTCTGTCTGTCGAAGATGCCGAAGACATTATTTTAATTGAAGAAACCCTTCATTATTCATAATGTTCCAGTTATGACATATGTTTAAATTATAGGGTTTCTTCATAATTTTAAATGTTTATTCTTTTTTTGATTGTTTTTTGTTTTGTGGTGTGTATGCTTTGGGCTTTTTTCATCATTTTTTTTCTTTTTTTGCATTTTTTATGTTCCAAATCGAAACCTTTATATATGGGCATTGATAGATATTATTATGTAATTAAATTTATAGGTGGTATTTCTCAATGGCTCTCTTGAATTTAATCGTAGCAATATGTTGTGGTGCTTTCGTGGTATGGGGTGTGAATGACATCTACCACGATAAGGGCTACTGCCCAAAATAGCACCCTTTTAGCATCTTGTCTTTTTACAAATTTCATTTTTTAAAAAAATGGGGGTTTTAATTTATGAGCAATAAGGAAAAAGTTGCTAAGGCATTCCAAACACTTAGGGAAGGTGTCATCGATTTGGTTAAGAATCCAACCAAATTGGAAGAGACTATGAAGCACTATGGGGATTATTATGAGTACAATCAGTACAGTCCTTATAACACTATGTTGTTGATTTTCGAAACTGCAATCTTAAAAGGTCGCAGATTTCAGATGGCAAGGGGCTTCAAGCAATGGCAGACCCAATTCAATAGGTCTGTGAACAAGGGCGAAAAGGCTATGTGGATTCTTGCCCCAAGAAAGCAAAAAATCGTTGAAATCGATGAAGACACTGGTGAAGAAACTGTCAGATATGCTTTGAATGGTTTCCGTAGTGTGCCAGTGTTCGAACTTTGTCAGACAAGTGGTGAACCGTTGGAGAGACCAACAAAGAATCACGAATACAAGTCACTTAAGCAGTTGGATGTGGATGATTTCATTGCCAAGTGTGGTGTGCCAGTGGAATTCGAAGACTTGTTGCATTCCAATGGGTACACTGATGGGAAGAAGATTGTCATCGGCACTCATAACGATTCTTTGGCAAGTATCTGTACTCTATTCCACGAACTTGCCCACTACCACCTTCACTTTAACCGTGAAGGTGAAGAAATCAAACTTTACTCTGATGATTCTGTGAATATGAAGGAACTTGAAGCAGAAGCAGTCGCTTATATGGTGTCTTCTGCTTTGGGTATCGAAAACCAGTATTCCAAGAAGTACATAAGCAATTGGAATAGGGATAACGGCAATCTCAATGATGAGTTTGAAAAAAGGAGTTATGGCTTGTTGATGGAAGCATTGAATCAGATTGACTTGTTCATTGACTGCATCAATGCCTAATTTAAATTGGTTTTTCGTGTGATTTAATGTGCAAATCCTATAGGATGTTGCATTTAAATTGCACATTTTTTTATTTTAAATGCTTTTTTCACTTATTCTCTTATTTCTTTAGCATTTTATTTATACAGTATCCGTTTGTTTTTTCTGTTTTTTGTCCTAATGTGGAAAAGTATATATACTATTTCAATCTAAACTATTATTGGAGACTATATTGAAAAATACCATTTTTGTAAAAAATCCTCCTTTTGGTTTATTACAACCATTTTTTGATATTTTCTCAGAGCAATGGTATGTTGTTTTGCATATGGGCAGATGCTTTTTGGTTAAATAAACTAAGTTAATACTGGATATTTTTTAAATACTCATAAAATATCTTTTTATTGCATAAGCATTATTTCTTTCAGACATTAAAATTCTGAGAAACTTGTAAAGTCCGAATTACTCAAATAAGCAAAAAAAAGGGAAAATTAATCTGTTGTTCTTTCCGTTTGTATTTTATCTTCTATGCATTTGTCCAATGCAACCATTGTTTCGGCACGACTTTTTTTAAAAAATTAAAACTCAAATAAGATTGATATCAATTAAAGGTAATTTGCTAATTGGTACGACTGTATATAATAGTATAGGGTGATATACTTTTTTTAATACTCATAAAATATGAAAAATAAAGAGAAATATTGCATTGAAAGAAGAAAATATCAAAAACCCAAAAAAACATTTTAGCAAATCCTAAAGGCGAACAAAAAAAATTTTAGGATATATTTTTTGGAGCGACACAAAATTCGTAAAATCACGAATGATGAAAAAGCGAATCACAACTTTCAAAGGAACGGCACATATCCAAAACAAAAAATCCGAAATATTGCTCCTTTTCACCTATACTTGGTGGAAATCGCTTATTTCACTGATTTTTGGGTGTTGTTTATTGAAATTATGCTTCAAAATTCTAAAGTTTGCCCCCCAATTTGCTAAAGTTTGCCCCCCAAAATATTAAATTTTGCCCCCCAAAAATTAAAATTTGCTAAAAAACTCTTGAAATTGACTACAACTAACTGAACAAATTGGAAACTTAGAAATCTAATGGAAAAACAGAATATTTTCACAAGAACTAAACAAAGAATATTAGACTTACCTTTTCTAAGACAACCAAAAAGCCATTCAAGATATAACAAATATTTTGCAGATTTGACTTGGGCATTCCAAAAAAGGAACAAAAGCATAGGAGTGGGATGGCATACATACTATAAAGCAATGTGCAATGTATGGGTAAATGCTTGTATACAGACATACATAGATGAAGTAATCAATGTGAATTACAACATCAAATCACCTATAGACAGTCCTTACCCAAACAAAACTCACCTTAAATATCTGAATTATCTTTTCGACAACCCAATGGGGTATGATTCACAAGACACATTCAGTACACACCAAACACTGATGTGGAAATCATACCTTGGACTTGGGGATGCATTCTGCGAAGTGATATATGACAAGGTATTTGACCGTGTGCCTTGTGGTTTCAATTACATCCCTTGCGAATTTATGTATTATTTCCAAGATACATCACAATGGGGTTTCATTGATGACAGTTACCGTTTCGAAAACGATGAACTGATACACATCAAAGACCCACATATCCGTAACAATGTATGGGGTGAATCCAAGATAGACATTCTTGCTAAAGACATAATGTTGGAATTGCTATCAAGAGATTACATCACCGATTACCTTGAAAACTACGGATTAGACCCTAACGGCATCATCCAATACGGTAGCGATATTGATGATGAGACTTGGAATGATGAAATCGAAAGACTGCAGATGGAAGCCGACAATGTCGAAAAGGGTTTGCTCATACTCCGTGGAGCAACATACACCAGTGCAAGTCGCTCAAACCGTGATATGGAATACCAAGGATTGATGAAGGATATCCGTGACCGTGTACTTGCAACTTATGGTGTGCCACCACAGAGAGTGAGCATTATAGAAGTTGCGAACCTTGGAAGTGGCAGTGGAGAATCACAGAACAAACAGTTTAAAAAGACATTCAAAGGAAAAGCGAAACTGTTTGAAGATGCATATAATAGGATTCTTGGAAAAGGTGGCTTCGAAGAATTTTTCCAATATGGAGAAATTGATATTGATGACCAAATGAGACTTGCTCAAATCGACAACATTCGTTTGAACAATGCATCATTGACAATCAATGAAGTCAGAAGCAAATACGAATTGTCCCCAGTTCCTTGGGGAGATAAGCCACTGGGTATGCAAGACCAACCAACTGATACTCTTGAAGATGAACTGAACAGTCTTGGTAGTGACACCAGTACGGTAAACATTCAAGATTTGATAGGCGATATTTTAGAAAGGAAAGATTACATAGTCAAGAGCAAGACTTTGGATGAGATTTATCATCCGAAGAATGTCTAATTGAGTATGGGAATAATATTTTGATTATTGAAGATTTTTGGTATGGAAAAGGATTATGATATATTGTTTGTGCCAATCACTACCAAGATGAGCAGTCTTGAAAAGCAATTCTATGATGAATTGGTAAGACAGATAAACAAATACCCCCAAATCACAAGAGAATGGTTACAAACAAGAATTGGTCTTGAATTTACCAAAACTGGTGCAACCGAACTGTTGGAAAGTCTTGAAGAAGAACTTAGGAATGTTCATATTGATAAGGATAAAATCCACACATTGCTTCAGATAAATTACAATATAGGGAAAAGTTATGCTTTGAAGAGCATAAACAAGGATTTCCGTAAATCGTTTTTATCTGATAAGAGAAGTTTCAAATTTCTCCTAAAAGGAGTGGACAAAGTCATTGACAAATTTGAAAAGATAATTAAGAATGACATAAAGGAACTTATGGGTAAGGTTTGGGAGTTGACACCAACCGAGATTTATTCGCAGTTGAAGGATTTCATTAAGAAAAACCATACAACACCATTGTCATCAAAGCACCGTTCTGAAATGATTGCACGGACAGAGATGCAAAGAAGTTTCAATAATGGTGTTCTGCAGACATACAGTAATTATGGGATTCCTTTGTTTAATATTGTGAATTATAATGATATTGGTGTATGTGAAACTTGCATTGACCTTATAAAAAACAATCCCTATACATTGGAAGAGATAACTGCATTGTTGCCAGTGCATCCTTACTGCCGATGCTTAGGTGTGATATTCAACACGAATATAAGTTTTGATGAGTTGGAATTAGTGGATAACCCTAAGATTGTAAATATGTTTGACTGAAAAATTCTTATTTATTTTTTTATATAAATGGTTTTTTTGGTTATAAAAAAACGGTTTTTTTATAATATGTAAAAAGAAAAGAATATTTTAAAAAATATTTTAAGTATGAGAACTTTTTATGAATAGCGAACAAAGATTCAAAATATATTGTAGTGACATATCTAAATCATTTGACCCTAACTATAATGTTAAGGATAAGACTGAACCTTTGATTTTGGAAGGTGTGGCAAGTACAAGTGATATAGATTTGGAAGGAGATTTCATAACTCCCCAATGTATTGAGTCCTTCAAACTTCAAGCGACACAATGCAACATCCATAACAACCATAATGTGGGATTGGATGATGTTATAGGTACTGTACTTGATGTTTTGGATAGTGACAACAAGACATTGAGAATAAAATTTAGCATATTGCCTTTGTTCAGAAGACACATCGAAGAATGCATCGACAATGGTGTCAAACTCGGTTTAAGCATCGGTGGAACTATCATTGACTATGATATGGAAGATGATGGTTTAAAAATCAAGAATATGATGCTCCACGAAATCAGTTTAACTCCACTCCCTGCAAATTGGAACACTATGGGAACTGTTGAACATTCTAAAAAATCAATAGATGTTATTGAAGCGAAATGCTTGAACGGTGTATGCAAACAATTTTTAAACACTATAGACATCCCACAAGAAATGGGTGAAAAAGAAGAAAATATGGAAATGGAAAAAAGATACTATACTAAAGATGAAGAATCTCAATTTATGAGTGAAGACAGAGTTGTTGAGTTAATCAACGAAGCCTTAAACAATTTTGCTAAAGATTCCGTAACTGAAGAAAGAGTTGCAGAAATCATTGATGCTAAACTCAAAGATTTCGTGGAACAAGCAAAAGCCCTTGAAAAAGAAGAAAAAGAAAGAGAAGAAAAACTCAAACAAGAAGAAGAGAAAAAAAGAAAAGCAAAAGCAAGGGCTAAAAAAGAAAAAGAAGCCGAAGAAGAGGAAGAAGAGGAAGAGTTAGAAGACATCGAAAAAGCAGATGAGGAAGAAGAAGAGGAAGAAGAGGAAGAAAAATCCAAAAAAGGCAAAAAATCCCAATCTTCCATCAGTGACTTAACTCCACAAGAATTCGGAAAACTCATTGCACAAGCAGTCCAATTAACTCAAAAAGCACAAGAACCTCAAGTTGACTTCAACACCGAATTGGAAGACCTTAAAGAAGATTTGCAATACGAAATCAGTAAAGCAATGAAAACCACTCGTGAAGACATTGAGAAAAATCTCTTTGAAGGTTTAATGAAAAAAAACACTCCAACTTCTCGTTCTGATGATGCTCAAATCAAAAAATTCTTGAAAACCAAATCAGAGAAAAAAGCAGAATCTTCCAACACTTTGAATGTTAAAGATATTGCTAAAACTCTTGCAAGAAAAGAATAAGATTTCAGACATCTGAAAGATTATTTTTGAGAAAAGCGATAAGCAACCGAAAAACTGAAATTAAAAAAACAGTAATAAAAGCGATATAGCGAATTTAAATATTAAAATTATTTAGAATAGTAGAAAAGAATTATGCCTAATTTAGTAGAACAATTAAACAGTCACTTTGCAAGTAATGATGACATTATAAAATTACAAAAAGCAATTGAAGGAATGCAAACCACTCAAAGTGGTCACGGTGCAATCACCGTTGAATATGATAGGGAATTACAAAGAAGAGTTTCCCATAAAGCACCTTTCCTTGCTTACTTAGAAAACAACGGTTCAGTTGGAAGAAGTAACAGTGCAGAAGTAGGTTACCGTGAAAAAACCAAATACCAAACTTCCCAATTCATTGGGGAAACTGCACCAATCCCTGAACACGAATACTCCATCATCACTAACAAAGTTGCAAAAATGCAAACTCTTGTATACCCAGTAGAAGTGTCCGATATGGCACAAAGAGGAGTAAACGAATTAGACCTTTTAGCAGATGAAATCACTGATGGTTTCTTAGACATTGCACAGACCAAGGATAAAGCAATCTTACAAGGTACTGAAGCGAAAAACGGTTTCGATGGTGTATTCAACAGTATTGAATCTCACACCATTGATATGAATGGTAACCAATTGACTAAAGATGCAATCGATTCCTTAGCACAAGCAATCATCGATGATGGTGGTAACCCAAGTGCAATCGTAACCACTGCAGGTGTAGGTAGACAATTAAACAACATCCTTTACGGACAAGGACAAGTATCCATCGACAAGGTTGAATTAACTCTCGGAAACTGGGTAACTGGTTACAATGGACCTAATGGAATCACCATTCCTATCATTGTAGATTCCAACATCACCCCATCACAAACTGGTGATTTCCTTGCATTTGTAGATGTTGACTCCTTAAGAATCAAAGAGTTAGCACCACCTACCGTAATTGACCTTGCTAAAACCAAATTATCTACCAGTCGTGTATTATTCACTTACTTCACCTTCTATAACAGAGCAGAATACCGTAACGGTATGATTACTAACATTGGTGGAAACATTTCCTACACTCCATTCACTGGTAATGATGTCCCATATGCAGATGCAGACACTGGTGTACAACCAATCAGTAATTTAGATTACACCAAAACTCCAACTCAAATGGGTCAAAAACCTAAAGGTGAAACTGATTCTCCCAGTGGGGGGGGAAATTAATACCCCAAAACATACCGTAACCGTTAATGTGAAAGATAGTCAACAAGAGCCTATAGGGGGTGCAACAGTAAGATGGTAAACGAAACAACTACCAATGAACAAGGAACTTGCACTTTTGAAGCAGATGAAGGAACTGTAGAAATCACTGTTTCCAAAGAAGGCTTCGTTGACAAGACTGAAACCATTAATGTGACAGATGACACAACAGTAAACATCACTCTCGAAGCACAAACCATCGAAGATGATGAAGAAGAAGTGGAGAGCCGTACTGTTGAGTTCACTGTTCAAGATAGTGAAGAGCAAGGAATTAGTGGTGCAAGAATAACATTAACAAACACTGATACCAGTGTGGAAACCACCAATGCAAATGGTGGAACTGGTAGCAGTGGGGGAAGCAATGTAACCTTAGATTACGGAACTTATAATGTCAGTGTAACCAAAGAAAATTACACTGATGCGACTTTCACCTTAACAGTCGATGAAGAATTGACTGTTGATGGCGAAGGTGTTGCTCTCAACCAACAAGGTAGAGTTGTAATCACCTTACAAGCATAAGTTTTTAATCTGAAAGGTTAATTTTTTAGATATAAACTTTTTCATATCTTATTAAACTTCCCTTTTTTATTATTTTTTTATCCACTATTTTTTTCCTTTTAATATTATTTGTATTTTTACTCTCTTTGCTCTGATGAAAATTGATGTTTTTTCACTACTCTTTTTCTATGGTTTATGTATAAGTATTCTCTAATTAAAAATAAGATAACATCTTGCAACAATTGTAAAGACTATAAGTATGATAACAACAGTCGAAGAAGTCCAAAGGATGCTCCAGTTAAAGGACATAAGTTTGGATAATGAGAAGGTTGAAGGTTTGATTGAATATTATACTAACAAGATTGTTGGTTTGACTGGGATAGACCTTGGTGTCAAGGAATATCATTACACTATCGAAAACAAGACTAATCTTCGCAAGATAGTGTTGCCACTTTACAACATCTTTGATGTAGACCAAATTCATATTGACTTCAAACTTTTGGATGATAGCAGATATTTTGTGGATACGAAGAATGGTGTTGTTTTCTTCAAGCCAACCATTAGTTTTGCAGACCATATTCACATCAAATACTTGACAAAGATAGATGATGATGCAATTGCCAATATTGTAGTTCCTTTGTTGATTGATATGATTATAGATGGCGAAGACCCATCCAATAGCAACAGTGCTATAAGTGGGGACATCACCAGTATACACGAAGGGAACACAAGCATCAGTCTTAGCAACAGTACCAGTATCAAGACCAGTATCCAAAACAGATTGGACAAATTGAGCAGTGGTGATTTGACTGGTATTGGAAGCAGAAACAAGAAAGGAGCATATTTCTTATGAATCCGTTTTTTGTTAATTCTGAAGTGGAATTGTATGATTACACTGAAGGAGAAGAGTATGATGTATATGGTGAGCCGATTGTTTCATATAAACTTATAGGTGTTTATCCTTGTGACTTTCAGACCTTATCAAACCGTGACTCACAACTGATGTTTGGCAAAATATTGACTGACACTTTCAAATTATTCCTTGACATTGATGTGCCTATTACAGATAAGATGTTGGTTAGGAGAGTTGGCGAAGAGACAACATATGCACTAATTGGTTCACCCCAAAAATATGACCATTTCTTGAAGCACCAAGAGATAACTGTACAGAGGACAAGAAAACCGTGGACATTAGCATCACAGTAGAATTTGAGCCAAGTTTCTACACAAAGACTGATTTGACCACTTATCTTTCTATGATTGACATCACAATGAATGAATGCAGTGAAAAACTGTTGGATTACATCAAGGCAGAAGCACCAGTTCGTACTGGGAGACTTCGTGATGGGCATTATCTTCAAAAAGGAGACAAATGGTTCAATATCCAAAATGAAGCATACTATTGGAAATATGTGGTGTTCCGTGGGAATGATTACATTAACCGTGGTTTGCTTCAGTTCATTGCAGATAAGATAATGGAAGAGTCGGTGGAAAGGCAAGTTAATATCATTAATGCAGTATGATAAAACCGATACAAGCGATAATCTACATCTTAAGGAATAATGTTGTGCTTGATGACAAGATAGTTCCAGTGATAAAACGGAATTATCCCCTTGACAAAACTCCTTGCATAAATATAGATGACAGTGCAAGTGTAGTGACTGTAGACAAGAGAATATATAATAAGAAGAACAAGGATGGAGAACCAAGGCAGTATTATCGTATTCATCGCAGAACAATACTTAACATACACTGTTGGTGTGACAATGAGAATCAAAGGGAAAACTTGAACAATCAGATAACTGACTTGTTCAACAAGGCATATTTGGATTATTATTGTTTCTGTACCCATTATGACAAGGGAACACAGAAATGTGAATCATTGGATAGGATATGTCCAACTATATCTAAAGAAAAGCATTTGTACAAGTCAAGCAAGGGAAAATGTCCCCAACCTTTGGAGTATGGTTATGAGAACATTTTCACAAGATTTGACCTTATAAAGTCAAGATGGGACTTGCAAGTGCCTTTCAGTAACGACAATACGAATACAAAGCCCCCTACATTACATAGCATATTCCGTTTGAATGCAGAGTATTATGATTATGTTGAAATTGGTGGAATAACCATCAAGGACTTGAAATATTATGGCAAAGAAAAAACAGAAGACTGAAGAAGAAGCAGAAGAGACAGTAGTGGAAAACACTAAAAATAAAGTTGAAGAAGAAATGACTGAAGAGAAATATGCTCTCATAGATTTAGTAAGTGGTTGCCCTTATGAATCCACTTGGATAATCTATAACTTGTCAAGAAAAGGTTTGCTTGAACAGTATGAGCAAGAAATCAAAGATAGAGGAATTCGTGAAATACCACCTTCCTTTACCGTAACTGAATTTGACAAAATAATGAATGGAGAATTATAAGAGAAATATGGTTTTCAATAAATTAGGTGGAATCTATTACACCGAAACAACTGAAGTGCATCCAGTGGACTATGGTGGAAGCATACCTTGTTTCATTGGAAGAACAATCAACCCACAAAAGGACTGGACAGAAGAAGCCAAAGCATCACTCATAGCAGGAGGCAATGCAACCCCATCATCTGAACAGATAACTGCAGAAATCCCTAATGTAAAACAAGCAGAATTAAACAAGCACAAAATCAATGAACTCCAAATGTTCAACAATTTTGTCCAAGTCAATCGTACCACTCTTGACAGTAACGGCAAACTTGAAGGTTTAGGGGATTATGAAACACAAAAGAATGACAATCCATTATTGAAAGTCATTCACGATTTCTGTGAAGAAACCAAACTGATGACTGAAGAATATGTGGCTTGTCCATATTTCTATGTGATTGACCTTGGGGAAGCAACCAATCTTTCTGATTGGATTGCCAGTATTGAAACAAGTAAAATCAAAAGGGAAATCGATTTTGAAGTGTATGTTGGATTTGACCGTGTCAAAGACACAGTAACAACAAACAATACCACTACTCAAGTTGATGCAAGTTATGAAAGTTTCATACTTGCAGTAAACTATGACCTTGTTGCAAACAGACAAGTCATTGGAGATTTCCGTAAAGCATTCTACACCATACCTTTCAAGTTAACTGCAGAACACAAGTATGTTGATGATGCTTACTACAAAGATAACTATAAGGCTCTTGACACAGAATTGTTAACCTTGACCAATGCATTAGTGACTAACAATGACAGTCAATTCCACATAAATGAAACAACTGACTTATATGATGGAATCACCACTGGAACTACCAACACCATTAGCAAAAGCAGAACATATGTATGTGAGCCATATCATTTCGGACAAACAATTGGAAGAATCAGTGTAACTCCTTATGATATGGAACCAGGTTATTATCAGTACAATACTTTGTCTATAGATAATATCATTCTTCGTAAGCCTTCTGAACAATTGAAACTCCAAATGGGTGGGGTAATCTTCAATCACTTGGAAGAGACCAGTGATGAAGAGTATGTGAAGATTAACCGTACTATGTCTGTGGCAAGTAGGACTGTGAACCATCCTTCTGATTCATTGTTCCAAGCAAGACACTTGACTGATTATCTTGTAGCGAAACTTTTCAATGTGGTTTACCCACAAATCAAGAACAAGGAAACCGAAACAAACATTGATTATCTTAGAACTGCAGTTAACAAAGTAGTGAATGATGCGATTGTTGATGGTGATTTCATTGCACCTTATACCATAAACAATGAGAGAAAAGGTACTTTTATGAATGTGCAAGAATCCACTGAAGATGCTTATGACATTGAATTGGTGGGTATGATTCAACCAGTAAATTGTACTTACAGTATTCATATAGTTGCACAGATTAATGATGCTAAAATAAAAGTAACTGAAGGATAGAGAATATAACTACATAACGGAAGAGCGACTATGGTTTCCAAATCAAGTAGTGAACTCCTTTCATATTATGATTCTGAACTCAAGTCTGTATTGGAATCATATACCAGTAACTTCACTACATTGGAGAAATACACTAAGGAATTTACAAAGTTTGTGGATACTTATATGGTGTCTACAAACAACCGTAATAATTATTTGCGATATCAATCTGATAGTCTTGCAAGTTCCACTTCAAGTTCTTCTTCGGATTCATCATCCACTGCTTCTTCCAAAAAGACTTCTACAAAAACTTCTTCAAAGAAAAAAACTGCTAAGAAAAGCACTAAGTCAAAGACAAAATCTACAACAACAAAATCAAAAAAGAAATCTTCGACTAAATCTTCTAAAGGTAAAGCGAAGTCTTCAAGTTCTAAGAAGAGCAGTAAAGGTAAGTCTTCAAGTTCTAAGAAGAGCAGTAAAGGTAAGTCCTCAAGTTCTAAGAAGAGTAGCAGTTCTAAGCCTAAAGCATCAAGTAATAGTGGAAAATCAAAATCTGTTCCTAAAGATAGACACGGAAAAGGGAAAAAAGGCACTGCACAAGTTGGTAAATCAAGTAAGTCCAAGAAAAATTTAGTGGTCAAAGCATTAAAATCATCAACTAATTATAAATCACAAGTGAAACAAGCACAAAAGATGAGAGCAAGTAACACTAAAAAGGTTAAGAAAGGTCAAGGAATGAAATTCGTTAAAAAGGCTTGGAAATGGCTAAACCAACCTACAAAAATGAGTGGTTAATTAAATGTTTTTTCCACCCTTCACATTCCTTTTCTGTTTTTTTCTCATTAAAGGTACGGATGAACTTTTTTAAAAAGATAGTATTAATGGAGTAGTTGAGAGTTGACAATCTATAAGAAAGGAACAAAAAAATATAAGATAGCAAATAAGATTTACGGCAAAAAGAAAAAGGCGAAAAAACTTAACAGATACCAAAGAGTCAAATCAAACTTTACGAAATGGGTCTATGGAAAGTTAGGTCTTTTGAATTAAAGAATATAATTTTTTGAAAAATAAAATAAAGGAGAATCACATTATGCCAACTGAAACAAGATACAGTTTAGCACAGATAACCTTCAACGGTGAAGAAGTTATCTGCGACAGTTTTAAAACTACAAGAAAACAAGATGTAGAAAAGCACACAAGCACTGGTTCACATAATGCATATGCAGTAAGTTTCGGAAAGGAAGAGTTTGATTGGGATATGGATGACATTGACCCACAGTACCGTGATTTCTTTGAAGAAATTTTGGACTTGCAGAAGGCTCTCCCTGATGAGTTGCCTTATATTTCCACTTATGATTTTGTTGAAGCCACTGGAGACCTTGTTGAAGATGATGTCTACTATGGTGTATGGGTGGAAGAGATAAGCAAGGAAAAGGCAAACCAACCATTCAGTGTTAAAGGTGGTGCATTAAGGAAACAATAAATTTTTAATTTTTTTATCTTTTTTAAAAAAAGAAAAAGGGGTATGTTATGAGCAAAAAGAACAAGAAACAACATAAAACTAAAGAACAGTTAGCATCACTTGAGAGAGACCTTTACCATACAACTTTCCGTAAGGAAGCAGAACAGATACCATTGGAAAGGCTTCCAAGTGATGAACAACTCATTTTATTGAAATGTATCAATGGTGAAGAGCCTACAAATGAAGAGTTCGCAAAACTCAAGGCAATCCTTGTAAGGTATCGTGAGCATATTCAGAAGTATCAACCACAGAAGACTTTGGAAGATGCAGAGCAAGTGGTCAAAATCATCAAAACTGAACAAGAGTTGTTGGATATTCTTGACAATCCTAAAAGAAGAAGACTTTTGGTGCATTTGCCTATAGATGGTCAAATCTATGAAATGGATTTTGAAGTCAAGCCTTTAGAAGATAGCAGAGCGATACAATCATTGCAAGTGCATTTGGATTTGTTCAAGGATTACTCACAAGAAGATGCAATATTATATGCCAAGGCACAACAAGGTCAAACCTTGACTGTGGAAGAGCAACATATTGTTGACAAGATTACTCAAGAACTTAATGATAAGGCAAATGAGCAACAAGATGAAATCATTTTGACTTTCTTGGCGAACCAATTAAGACTCCCTAACTCAACTGATGATTATGAAAAAAGGAAAGAGTTTTGGAGAAAATTCCCATTCAATGCGAAATTCAGTGTATGGTCACAAATCCAAGACCGTTTAGGCTTGACTGAAGAAGACAACAACAAACTTTTTCCAACTCTCTAATAGTCTCATCGGAGAAGTCTATTTTAGAGTTAGCAAACACCTTGGCATAGGTGTTGATGAAGTGATACGGAAGAAATTCCAACCACAAATCAAATTTTTGATTTTGAAATATACAAACATTATACTTAGAGAACAAGAAGAATACGAAAAATTAGAATCACAAATCAATAACTTCAATTAAAGATAATGGCATCATTTAACGATATACTGCTCCAATTCAATGCAATCGACAATGTAAGCCCAGTGGCAAACCAAATCCAAGCCAATGTAAGTGGTGGAATGGGTACTATGAGTTCTGCCACTGGTGGGTTTATGGGTACTGTAAGGGAATTGAGTGGAGTTTTCCAAGGGCTTAACGGTTTGGTTATGGGTACATTTGGTATGTTTGGCTTAGCCAACTTCAAGCAAATGACCTATGGTTATGCAACTGCAAGGGAAGAACTTTTAGGGCTTCACCGTTCAGTGTATGATACAACTGTAGAATCAGACCACTTGTGGGATTATATGGACCAACTGACCAATGAAGGTTATGTTCAATTGGATGACTTGACTCAAGTAATGTCCAACTTCGGAATCACCACTGGATACAGTGCAGAGAAATCTGAAGAAATGGCAAGAATTGTCAACAAGGTAGGTAACATAGGTATCCTTATGGGTAAGGACAACTACCAAGTTATGGCAATGATGCAAAGTGCAGTCGGTGGATTGAACGGACAACTTCAGATGTTAAGGATACATCTTGGTATCAACAAAGACAGACTCAAAAGTATGGGTTGGAGTGGTGAAGCCAGTGATGTTGAAGGATATATCAAAGCATTAGATAAGGCATTGGAAACCATCAAGACTGAAGACTTGTTGGGGTCTACTGAAGGTAAGGTTATCAGTTTGCAGAAAAGATTCCGTATAGCAGGTCGTAACATCGGTAACTATATGTTGCCACCTATCAATATGGTCTTGGATGCAATCACCAAATTGAATGCCGAATCCAATGACTTGTTGGCTACAGTAGTCATCTTGTCCACTGGTTTTATGAGTGGATTCGCAAGTATTCTTCCAACCTTAAGTCCTCTTCTTTCTGTATGGGACATTCTTCACAGAAGAAAGAATGAGAAGAAGGAAGCAGAAGAAAAGGCAAGGGCATTATGTTCTCCATTTGGACAGATGAATCAGTGTATGGGGGCATCAAATAGGATACTTAATGAGACTACACAACAGATTCAAAAAGTTCCAAGTCCATTTAGGACATTAAGGAATGCTCTCAATGACTTGGTCAAAGTCCCAGTAGTTAATTTCTTCAAGAACTTCCTTTCAGTACATACACAATGGATTAGAACTCCACTTATGGGATTCTTGACAAGATTCCGTGGAAGATTAACTGGTCTTCTTGCACCTTTGACATCATTGATAAGCAAGGTGAAAGGGAATGTCTTCGGTGCTTTTGAAAGTGCAGTAAATAGGTTGAACGGAGTGTTCGGAAAATTAATCACAAAGATAAGACAATTCCTTTTGCAGTATGGAAACATCCGTTCACTCAAAAAGTTTGACATTCTCACCAATAGAGATGCAGAAATGGATGTTGCAGATGAAATGACTGCAAGATTGAAAGCATCAAGAAACAATTGGATGGGAAACAAAGGAAACACAGAATCCCACGAACAATTCCTAAGACTACAAGCACTCACCAAAGGCAACACTGACATCATAGGCAAGGAAACCGAAGCATTGATGTTGAACAGAACTGCAACCGAAGGTGGGATTTTAAGCAAAATCAAAAGCATCTTTTGGACTGAAGCATCAACTGTAGCGAACACTGGGGAAGGTGTGGCTTCAGTGATGAATGCAGAAGGTACATTGGCAAGTGCAAGTGCATCAGTGACAAATGCAGGAGCAAAAGTTATGGAAACTGGTGCTATTGAAGGCACAACTGTCGCTACAGAAGGTTTAGCAGTGGCAGAAGGTCTTGTTTTATGGCAAGTCCTACTGATTGTTGGTGCTATTGTAGGTCTCATTGCAATAATGAATGAGATAGGCAAACAACTTGGTTGGTGGACAGACTGGAAAACAATGCTTGATGCAATCAACACTGGTTTGAAAAGATTGTGGAGTGCTTTTGTAAATAACCCAAATGTAGTTGCAACAATCAATATGATTAAAAGTGCATTTGGTGGTGTTGGTGGAATCGTATCGGATGTTGCAAGAGCCGTGATGCAATTTTTCGGATGGAAAGATGATGGGACTGAATTCGACATAGTCAGATTCCTTATAGATGGATTCGGAAAAATCGCAGATGAACTTGGAAAAGTAGTCAATTGGTTCAAGCAAGTCGAAGCACAATACCATATTTTCAGTGCAATAGGCAATGTCATAAAAGCCGTTGCAATCTTTATCGGAACACTTGTAGGTATGCATCTAAAGGCATTATGGAGTGGATTGCAAACTATTGTGAACATAATCACTTCTGTAGTGAATGCCATAATGTGGTTAGAATCAGAATTCCATATCTTCAGTGGAATTTACAGTGCAATCAAGCCATTCATCGATGCCATAGTTTGGGTCATTTCAAGGATTTATTGTATTATAGTTGGATGCTCTCCAGGTGTTATCCCTGCTATTGAAAGATTGAGAGATATCTTCCTTAAGATATTCCCATACATCGCAATGGCACTTGGTGGACCTATAGGAATCATCATTGGACTGTTCACTGGACTGTTCAAGAACATAAACATTGTGGACAAGATAAGAAGCCTTGGTTCAAAATTCTTCGCAGTTGCAAGACACATCGCACAGATGTTATGGAATGGTATGAATAGCATATTGGGTGGAATCCCACGAAAGGTGTGGAACACTTTTATGACAATGATAACTAATTTGAAAAGGATTCCACAAATGGTATGGGGAGCAGGTGTGGACTTTATGCAAGGCATATGGAATGGAATGGATTCTGAAGTCAGTAAATGGACTGGTGGAGCAATTCATTTGCCAGGTGCAACCAATGGACAACAAAGTGCAAAGCAGAATGCAAGGACAATGGGTAATGTGAATAAGAATTACAACAGTTCCAGTCGTGTTCGTGGTGGTCACACCATTAATATAGGTAAAGGTGCGATACAATTGGATGCAAGAAACTTGACAACTAAGGAATCCAAACAGATTATGATTAATGCACTTGAAGGATTAACCACTTATGAGACAGTACATACTAAAAAAGCAACTGCAAATAAGAAGACAAGCAGATAACAAAAAAATGAACATATTATAATTTATTTGATTTGATAGGTTTGAGCATATGATTAGTGATAGAGTCAAATTTGAAGATTTTCAACCGTCTTCTGCAGAACTGCCACAAGAAGCGAACATCATTATTGCTTTCCAATATGAAGGGGAAGAGCAACATTTCCCTTTCTTTGCAGAGCAGATAACACCTAATGAAGCATACAGTCGCAGAGACCTTATCCGTACTAAAGTTATGAATGGTACTGAAGTGGTCACCCAAGGGGATTGGATTGGAAGAGATTTCACATTCACAAGCCATATCCCTATTGACTATGACCCCACCATTTATGACAAGTATTTCACTGTGATGCTTCATCAACCGTGTACTATACTGTCCCCTGATATGGGAAATATGTTTGATGCACAAGTTTTGATAAAAAAATCTCCTTTGGAAAACTATCCTAAAACATTGACTTTGGAAATCCAAGTTATCGAAATCCCTAATATTGAAGATTATTGGATTGATAATGTTTTGCAAAAAGAAAAAAGATTGGTCATAACAGAAAAATGATTAAAAAACCTAAGATTCGTAAATTCAATAAGAAACTGAAGAAGATTGATGATGAAGAGTCAATCTATGAACTTGAAGAGCAATTGTTGATTAAACATAACTTGGACAACAAGGTGATTCGCAAATTGGATAAATGGTAGAACAAGAAGAAAAGGTTGAAGTAGATTTATCCGAAGAGAAACTGTTTAAAGTCAGTGAGTTAAGACCCCTTGTATGGAGCAAAACTGTCACTGTCTTTGATGTTTATGAGACTGATGAAGAGAATTTTGAGCCTTATAGGAGTCCTTTAGCAATATATGGTGATGCAGTGCCATCTTCTTCCACATCTACTGATGGGACAGATAGTGGGAGTGAAGAAGGCAGTGCGAGTGTTTGGACTCAGATTGCAGAAATCGTTCAGAAATATTATGAAAAGCCAACAGATGGTTGGGACAATCTGATTCGTTCTTGCCGTGATGCGAAGACTGGGGATGAGATAGGTAAGTTACTGTCTAAACAGAAGAAGAAGAAAGGAATGGAAAGTCAGTCTTATGTGAGTGTAAGGCACGAAATCCAAAGTGTAAGGAATATGGGGTATTAGATTATGGATTTGTTGGGTGGTCTCCTTGGTGGTGGCGAAGAATCACAAGGTGAAGAGCAACAATCCCAATTGGGTAGTGATGAACTCAATATGGGTAGTGGTGATTCTTCAAGCACCGATTCTGATGAAGAGACTGAAGCAGAGAAAGAAGAAAGAGAATTTAGAGAAAGATATGCAGAAAGGATAAGTGATGACCGTGATGGTTTCACATTGCATCAAGGTGAAATCATTGAAACCCACACTTACGATACCATTTTCAGTACCAGTTGGAACAGTGACTATGAAGGAATGTCTTCAGATGGTTCAATATCAATACCATTCCACAAAGAAGACCTTAAATACATTTACAAGGGAGTAAGATGTCTGCTCAAGACACAAAGATTCCCTTATGACTACAATGATGATGTTATTGAAATAGATGACAGTGAAGGATACCTTTGTTTCATCACTGATGTGACAATAAGTGACAACAAGTTGGAACTTTCATTATGTGGTTTTGAAAAACTCCTTGAAGAAGAAGAAGTCTTGTCTTTCCGTGGGCAAAGGCGAAGTGTAATCCTTGCAGAAATCATCAAGATGGCAGGGCTTGTCCCAGTCATAGACACCACTGGATTGGCAGACAATATCATTGACTGGTCTACAACTAAAGAATCAAGCAAGGATAAAGAAGGGGACAGTGGAAGTTTCAGTCTGTCCAGTGATGGGAGTATGACTGAAGAGCAAGTTTGGGAAATTGCAAGAACCTTCCATTATCAAGGAATCGGAACTAACCACGACCCACAGAAGGCTTGGGATATGATTGGAACAAAGAAAGGTGCAAGTGGTGACTGCTATGATATCACTGCTTGGATGTATTATGTTTTCAATATGAAAGTGGGCATCCCTGCAAGGGATATCTGTTATCATAGTGATTATGCAAGGAGTGGAAGCCATCATACTATCCAATTGTACCGTAACGGCACTTGGGAAGACCCCAGTGGTTATGATGGTATGACCACCAATCTGAAAGTCATCAAGAGCCGTGATAAATCTAAAGACCATATTAGTCGTGAACCACCTAATGGGGGGACAATACCTCCTTACAAGAAATGCCCACATAGTAGCAATGGATGAAAAAAATGCATTAAAGGATGATGATGGCATATGGAAGAAAGATTGATTGTAAACATTTTGAAGAATCTTGTACCTATGGAATACTGGGATTTGTTTGATTGGACTACAGTGATTTCAAGATGCAAGGAAGTTGAAAAAGGGATTTATTGTTATGATTGCCATTTTCTTAAACTTTACTTTGATGAAAGGATGAGACCAGTGACATATGGCAAACAAAAGGTTGTAGGTGAAAAGGTCTATTATGACTTGAATGAAACTGATTATGGAGCAGGGACACTCACTTATTTAGGAGACATATCATATTATGACTGAATATATTGTAGGGTCAGACCATAGTGGGGGTAAAGACCAAGAATGCATCAACAAAGTTGTTGAAGTGTTGAATGCCAATGGACATAATGCTTCCAGTATTGGTGTGAATAGTAACCTTGAATCAGATATTCGTAAGAACGGCAAAGGAAAAACTGCAATATTCATAGTCAATGGTGTTTGCATAGGCACAATTGATAGCCATACTAATGTGGTTAAAAGTGGTTTGTGCGATTTTGTATGGTTTGCAATGCCCCAAAGCATCAATCCTTCAAATGAGCATTTGAGTGCAGAATCTTGCAAAAGTTGGAAAGTCCCTATTGCTCACGATGACAATTTCACTAAAGAACCAAGAAGGAGCGAATTAAACGGAAAGTACACCATCGCAGAATACTGCCAAGAAAACGGACAGTATGTAGGTTATGCTTGTGGAAAAGATTGTGAAGAAGTAGCCAATGTCATATTGAACGGTGGCACTGGTGGTGGAAGTGGTGGAAGTTCAGATTCTTCTGAAAACAAGACTGAACCGACTCCTATGAGTTATGCAGATATGATTAAAGACCTTATCAAGGTGTGGGATGGTGATGTTGAAGTCAAGATAAGGCAGAACAAGATGTACATCAACAAAGTTCCAAAACCTAATCCCCAATTATGGATTGTCGATGGCACAAATGTAGTCAGTGGACAAGCGAAAGTGACTGACTACAACAGTGACACAATCAACAAACTCATCGTATCCTACAACAATGGCAAAAACGAAATAACTCTTGTAGATGAATACTTATACAATCGTTTTGGCGAAAATGTTCAAATGTTGAAGGCAGAAAAGATTGTCACAGATTATAGTGTTGATGGGTCTGTCACTGGTGGAGATTCTGATGGAAGCAGTGATGAAGAAGGAGCAAAAACTGTTTGGACTCAGATTGCAGAAATCGTTCAGAAATACTATGACAAACCATCAAATGGTTGGGATTCACTAATTCGTAGCCTAAAAGATGCCAAGACTGGAGATGAAATCGGTAAAATCTTATCAAAGCAGAAAAAGAAGAAAGGTCAAGAAAACCAATCCTATGTGAGTGTAAGGCACGAAATCCAAAGTGTCAGAAATATGGGTTACTGAAGTTATGGACTTATTAGGTGGTCTCCTTGGCAATGGAGACAGTGGAAATGGGAATGAAGGAAATTCTCAAGGTTTGATGGATGGTCTCCTTGGTGGAGATGAGTCTGAATCTGAAGAGAGTTTAACTACCGATTCTTCAACTGGAAGCAGTGAAGAGCAGTATAAGAATTCAAGCATAAGAAGAGTTCCAATCACTGACCGTGATGAAGCAATGGATTTTGCATTGACTGAGTGGAACAAGATACGGAGAGGAAGTGGTCATTCCATTGAATGTCAAGTTTTCGGTTCAAATCATTGGCAAGTTGGGGAATGGTGCAAGGTGTATCTCCCCACATTGAATGAGTATACTGATATGTACATCACTAAGATAGATAACAGTAATGACAGTGGGTCTGAATGGTTAACTAACATCACATTGTCAGATTATGCTCCTTCTTTGAGCCAACTTGAAGAAGAAGATGTGGAAAAAACCAAAGACAACTCATCAAGTGCAACTGGAGATGGCACTGGTAGTGGTGATGAAGAAGGTGATGCGAACAAATGGACTCAAATTGCACAGATTCTTCAAGACAACTATGAAAAGCCAAGTGGTGGTTGGGACAGTATAATCAGAACAATCAAAGATGCTACAGTTTATGACCCTACCATCAAGGATAGCATAAACAAACTTAAGCAGAAGAATAGTAAGAGTTATGTGCAAGTTGGACACGAATTGTGCAATGTTGTTGGAATAGGATATTAGTATTATGACTGACAGTGCAAGTATTACAGTAACTAATCATCGATTGAAAAAGGCAATGAGCAATGCTAACGATGATGACATCAAAGCACACACCAAGAAGATTGGTGATGATTTGAAGTCGGAGTTAAGCCTTAAAATTGGAGAAGTGGTTAGGGTTTATCCAGTTAAAGATAAAGCCGTTGTAAAACTACTTAATTCCAATAAGGAAGAAACTTGTCTAATTGCTCACGACATATTATCGGAAGGAATGAATGTTGTAGGTTTTCCTAAAGGCTCAATGAGAGTTGGGGATGATGGGGCAACCTATATTGTTCCTTCTGAAAAAATCTATGCCGTTATTATGAGTATGAACGACAAGAAAAAAGAGAAGGTGTTGTTGTCTTGTGTTAGCCTTAGTGATAGCAGTGTATTCGGAAATGCAAAAGCAGGAGAATACAAAATCCAAGTGGGAAACAATCTTATAAGTGTCACTGACAAGTTCATAAACATCAAATCCAAAAACTTGTTTATCAATGGATTGCCTTATACAGAAGCATACAAGCCATTAAAAGATTATCACGATAAAGAAGAGATAGGCAATATTGTTACTAAAATCGATGACAATATCAGTGAAGTTAATGATGATTTAAGTAAAAGAATAACTGATATTGTGGATGTGATTTACCCAATAGGTTCAATCTATATGAGTATGAACAATACCAATCCATCATTACTGTTCGGTGGTGCTTGGGAACAGTTAAAGGACACTTTCTTGTTGGCAAGTGGGGACACTTATAGGGCAGACCCATCTGATGTTAACACTGCCCAACACGGTGAGGCTAATCACACTTTGACAGTTGAAGAAATGCCATCACATAATCACAGTAGAGTGACCCAACCTCAACAGTGGGTCGAAAGAGATACAAGCATTGGTCAAATTATTAGTCCATCAAGTGGGGCTTCAAAGAATGTAACCAAAGATACGAACTATACTGGTGGTGGTCTTGCACATAACAATATGCCACCGTATATGAGTGTATATATGTGGAAAAGAGTGAGATGATATTAAATTTTAGGATTAATGGGCAGAAGTTAAGAAGGTTAGATAATAATTATGTGGTGAATTTAAGCAAGGAATATCTGCAGTGCAATTTTGAATATTCTGATGATTGGTCAAATCTGACTAAATATGTTACTTTCAGTGTGAAGGGAAGGCATTACCGTTTTGAAATAGACAATGGAGTGGTTCGTGTTCCTAATGATGTGTTGAAATACAAGTATTTTTATATACAAGTACACGGTGTGAATGGCGATGGCGAACAAGTGATAACTACAGATGAACTGATTATAATCTTGAAAGTCAGTGGGTATAGCGATACTCTTTCTCCATCTTCTGATGTGGAAGTTACTGACATCTACACTTTGTTGAAGGATAAGATTGACAATAAAATAGATAATTTCCGTTTGGAAGAGCATAATCTCATTTGTTGTAGTGGAAACAATGTGGTTCAGATAATTCCCCTTGTTTTCTTAGACAATTATTATGATAAAGATGAAATCAATGTCTTATTGAATAAGACAATCATTGATGTTGACACAAGCGAATTGGCAGATAATGGTTATTTGATATTCGAGAAATATAACTTATAAAAAAATCATTAAAAAATTAGCAGAAGCACAAAATACGAAAAAAATAACATAAAATAAAAAAGGACAGAAAAAAGATATTATTATGACTGATAAAGTAGTAATCAAGACAGATATTGTAACTCCTTTAAAGGAAACTTTCGAACAGAAATCCAAAAAGAAAACCAGTTGGGGAAGCACACCATCCGATGACAATTACCCTTCAGAGAAACTGACAAAGGATTCTCTTGACACAAAACTTGACAAGCAACAATCCAATGCCAATAAGGGCAAGAATGTAGTGGTTGACTCAAGCACTGGTCAAATAGCCTTTGAAGACAAGCCAACAATACCTACCCATACAAGCGACCTTGTCAATGATGGTGATGGCACAACTGGTGTCACTTATGTCAAGTCTGATGACACAAGATTGACTGATAGCCGTACTCCGAATTCACATACTCACGGTGACATATCCAACACTGGTGCAATAACTTCAAGTGCCGTAACCTTTAGCAGTAGCGATGTCCCTATTGTTGCAGATGCAAGTAACAGTGGAAAACTCCAAAAAGGAGCAGTTCCTACAGATTATGTGAAAGACCCTACTGCTCACACCAATATAGGTTCAAGTGCAAATGCAACACAATCCACCATCAACAGTAGCATTGACACTGCATTATCCAACAAGGCAGACAGTTCATCATTGTCAAATTATGTTTTAACAAGTAAGATACTTGATGACATTGACAATGCAACTGACAATACTCAAATCATTGGTGCAATCGAACTTAAAAGTGTATTGGCAGAGATTGAAGCAGGAGTCCCAAGTGGTGTGGAACTTACAGAGCATAAGAAGAACACTTGGAGTGCAACACCGAACAATACCAATTATCCAACCGAGAAGTTGGTGAAGGACTCATTGGATTCCAAATTAGATGATTCTCAATTGAAGACAAGCATCACAAGTAGCAGTGGAAACTCTGACATTCCAAGTGCAAAGGCAGTTTATGATTATGTTGCAAGTGTACCGAAATGGACTACACAAGTCGCTTCAACATTGAGTGAATTGCCACAGACTGGAACAGATGGTGTTTTCTATCTTGTGCCTAACAGTAGCAGTGAATCTGCTAATGCTTATGATGAATACTTTTGGAACGGTTCAAGTTATGAGAAATTCGGTACAAAAACCATTGACATAAGCAATCTTGTGACAATGGATGATGTCCTTAATTATATAAATAACAATGGCAGTTTGACATTGGAAACCACTGGTGCAGATGCAGGGTATCTTGTATTTAAAGTAACATAAACATTTTTGTGATATTCTTTTTATTTACTTAAAAGAAATTTAGTATATTATGGTGGATAAGATTAAGATTCGTGCAGATTTAACAAGCAAGGAAGATAAGTCCAATAAGGTAACTTCATTGTCTTCCAATTCCACTGACTCCCAGTATCCATCTGCAAAAGCCGTATACGACACTATCCAAAACCTTGATACTGGGGGTGTTGGGATTAATGATTATTACTTTGACACAACAACCAAGGAGATTGTGTTGGATTATGAAAGGTCAAGTGGTGGAAGTGGTGGTGGCTCTTATGTGGACATCGTTACTGAATGGGAGCAAAACCCTTCTGATGAGAAAGTTGCAAGTGAAAAACTTACCAAGGATTCACTGGATTTGAAAGCAGATTCCACCCATACCCATAGCCAATACTTGACTGAACATCAAAGCCTAACCAATTATGTTCAAAAGGAAAGTGGCAAAGGTCTGTTCAGTGGAAGTTATGCAGACTTAACAAATAAGCCATCATACACTGCAACAGTGACAAGCAGTACAAGTGGAGCATACAAGATAGGAAGCATAAACATAAGTGGCACAAATGTGGATATCTATGGAAAGGACACAGACACTCATCAATCATTGACCAATTATGTGCAGAAATCAAGCACCACTGGACTGCTTAAGAACGATGGAACAGTAGACACTACCAGTTATGCTACAAGTTCTCAAATATCAAGTATGCTTACAACAAGCGATGTGGTAGATAACTTGACTTCAACATCTTCTACTGCTCCTTTGTCTGCAAAGCAAGGAAAGGCATTGAATGACCTTATTGGTCAAGCGATTACTTATATCAATCAGTAAGGTGGTGATTAAAATTACTAATGACATTACAACTCTCAATGGTTCTCTAATGGAATTAGGTGAAAAACTCGCAACAAACCTAACCAACAAAGGAGTAACTGCAAATGCTTCGGATGGACTGACAACACTCGTAGGAAAAATCAATAACATCCCAACTGGAAGTGGTGGAGTAACCAATGTAGTGCAAGGCTCATTCACAACTGGCTCAACAAGAAACACAACACAAACAGTAACCATATCATATACTGGAACTGGCTATCCCATCGCAGTGATGATATTCATCAAAGGTGGGGCATACAACAACAGTAGCACTGGGAACACAACTTGGTACTCTTCAGTGAATCGTTACGATGTTGGAAATTATTCAATGAGCAAAGCAAGGGGAACAACAACCCCAACTTGGTCTACAAGTGGGGCAGACAATTATGGAGTGGTAGATATAATTTACAAAAACAGTACATCCACTTCAACAACTTATACAAGAACTTCCACTATGACTGCGAATGTATTCACATCTTCATCAACATCTGCCCAATCATCAACTGCTTGTGTACGATTCAAAGGAAATAATAAGACAATGAGTGTTTATATCGGCAACAAGGCTTCAGGAAGCATAGGTTTCGCTTCAGAAACAGAATACACATACATAGTGATTTATTCAAGTTAAAGAGACATATTATGACATTGAAGAAAGTAAAAGCAAGTGATGTAATAGGTTCAAAATACTATACTTATCATTTATCATCTTCCAATTACACTCCTTCACTTAATGGGACTGTAACCATAACTTGTACTGTGTATAACATTTATGATGAAACAGTTTCCAATAAAAGTGTTACATTGTATCAGAATGGGACAAGCAAAGGTGCTAAAACAACAAATTCAAATGGGGTGTGTACTTGGAGCATAACTTGTAGTAATGGTGGTTTGCAGAAATTCAATGTGGGTGATACAAGCATTGAAGTCTATGTGGACAACAAGTCAGAGATAGGACATACCCACAGTCAGTATTTAACAGAACATCAATCCTTGAAGACAATCAATAGTCAGAGTTTGGTGGGTAGTGGGAATATTGATGTTTCACCCACTATCGATAGTGATTGGGTAAACAACAGTACCAATCCAGTCCAATCCAATGTTATTAAGACTGCATTGGATAATAAACTTGACAAGACACACACATCATACAAGGGAAAGAATGTTGTAACTAATGCTTCAACTGGAACAATCGAATTTGAAGACAAAAACAATCATACTCATACCAAATCACAGATAACTGATTTCCCAACTATACCAAGTGCAAGTAGCACTACACCATCGGCAGATACTACAAGTGGTTCGTATGGTAGTGGGACAAGTTATGCAAGGTCTAA
>JAEEGL011153814.1_pt1 | contig 57108 bp, 53 predicted proteins | sample 9134231 | NCBI WGS metagenome assembly JAEEGL01 (sample SAMN16246548, study PRJNA631951) | gut metagenome | biome: gut microbiome; feature: rumen; material: fiber-attached | host: Bos | place: Iran: Karaj | collected 2018-10
TCCTCCGAGCCTGCCTTGAAATTGTAGACCGGCTTGACGGTATCGAGGATCTCGACGGTATCGCCGATATTGGCAATGATCTCGTCCATCGGCTTGTATGCCATCGGGCACTCGTCGAGCGTGCCCGCTCCGACGGAGGTCGTGTAGATGCCTCTCATCTGTCTTTTGAATTCGAAAACCGTGAAGCTCTCCTTTGCCTGCGAGCGGGACATCAGCCTGCCCGCGCCGTGCGGGGCGGACTGGTTCCAGTCGTCGTTGCCCTTGCCCGTGCAGATGAGGCTCCCGTCGCGCATGTTGATCGGGATGAGCAGACGCTCGCCCAGCCTTGCGGAGACCGCGCCCTTGCGCAGAATCATGTGTTCGGTGTCGATGTAGTTGTGGACGGTCGTGAACTGCTCCTCAACGTGCAGCTTCATGCCCTTGATGATCTCGTCCATTATGGCGCGGCGGTTGAGCGCGGCGAACTCCTGCACGAGCTTCATATCGTGCAGATAGGCGTCCGTCAGCGCGCCCTCGGTGTAGGCGAGCATCTGCGGGATGGGCTTGCGGCTGCATCGGAGCTCGAACAGCTCCTGCTCGATCTGCTGTGCTTTGCCCTCCGCCTTCAGGCGGGCGATGAGTGCCTGCTCCTCCAGCTTCGGATCGACGCTGCGCTGCCGGAACGCCTGGTCCTGATAATATTTTGCCACGGCGACGCCGAGATGCCGCGAGCCGGAGTGAATGACGATCCAGATGCTGCCGTCCTCGCCGCGGTCCGCCTCGATGAAGTGGTTGCCGCCGCCGAGCGTGCCGATGCTCAGCTTCAGATTCGGCACATGGATATTTCCGCCGCAGAGCAGCTGCGTGCTGTCGAACTGCTTGGCAAAGCGGTGCTGCCCCTTCCGCACGGCAAAGCCCGAGGGGATGCGGTAGCGGATGAGCTTATCCAGCTGCTGCAGCTCGATGTGCTTTTCTCTGAGGCGGACCGCCTCCATGCCGCAGCCGATGTCGACACCGACGAGATTCGGGATGACCCGCCCGCTGATGGTCATGGTGGTGCCGACCGTGCAGCCGATGCCTGCGTGCACGTCGGGCATGATGCGGATTTTGGCGCCCTCGCTGACCGGCTGGTTGCAGAGTGCGAGGATTTGCCCCTGTGCAGAGGCTTCGACATTGTCGGTGAAGATTTTGGCTGTGCAATACTTGCCGGTGATCTCAAACATGGTGATCTTCCTTTCTGTGGATTTGCAGCAGGGCATAAAAAGACCCCTGTTCAGCAATGCAGCGCAAAGCCGACAGGGGGTGTGCTTGTATCATAGGGACACGGAGAGACTCCGGGTCTATGACAGGATAGCCCCTGCTGCGGCGAAATATTCGGTTCTGTTGAAGCTGTGATAGAGAAATCTGCATTTCATGGGGCTGTCCTCCTTTCGTAAAATTGTCATTATTATAACTGTTTTACACGAAATTGTCAAGCGCTTTTCGGAATCGTAACTGTTTTGTAATGATTGCGGCGGGGCTGCCCGGAGCGGATGAATGCGGAAAAACGGTCAAGAACAGGAAACGGAATGGACGGAACAACTCCTCACGCCGAACTTGTCCTCCCGCCTCAGAATCCCCGCGTTCATTTCTCACTTCTCATTTCTCATTTTCAGCAGATGCGCGGCAGCAGCTCGCCCTTTGGCTGCGGGAGGACGGTCTGCGTGCCGATCTCCGTCTCCATGATGACGCGCCCGGCGTTTTCTTCTGTCACCCGCCCGATGATTGCCGCGTTCTGCGAATATTTGCAGCCGCGCAGCGTGTCAACGATCTTCTCCGCCTGCTCCTGCGGCGCGATGATGACCAGTCTGCCCTCACATGCCAGATACAGCGGCTCCAGCCCCAGCATCCCGCAGACGCCCTTCACGCGCGGGTCGACCGGCACAGCAGGCGCGTCGATCGCAATGCCGACGCCGCTCTGCCCCGCGATCTCATAGAGCACCGTGCCGACGCCGCCTCTGGTCGCGTCGCGGATGACATGGATGCCGTCAGTCGCCTGATAGAGCGCCTCGACCGTGCCCCAGAGCGGCGCGCAGTCGCTGTCCACGTCCGATGCAATGCCGAAATCATTGCGCGCTATCAGAATCGTGCAGCCGTGCCGCCCCACGTCGCCGGAGACGATGACCGCGTCGCCGGGCTTTGCCAGCGTGCCGGAGGTGTTTGCCTGCGGGAGGATCTCGCCGATGCCGGTCGTGTTGATGAAGACGCCGTCGCACTGCCCCCTGCCCGCGACCTTCGTGTCGCCCGCGACAATGCGCACCCCGACCTCAGCGGCGGTTTTCTCCATTGCCGCGGCGATCTCCTCAAGCGCGCCGAGCGAAAAGCCCTCCTCAATGACAAAGCCGCAGGTCAGATAGAGCGGCTTTGCGCCCATGCAGGAGAGGTCGTTGACCGTGCCGCAGATCGACAGCTTGCCGATATTGCCGCCCGGGAATTTCCACGGCGACACGATAAAGCCGTCCGTGGAGGTCGCGATTCTGCCGCGGATCGGCGGGAGCACTGCGGCGTCGTCGCCCGTGAAGAGCGGGTTTGCAAAGTGCGCCTTGAAAACGCGGTCGATCAGCTCATTGGTCTGTGTGCCGCCCGCGCCGTGCGCAAGCGTTACGGTCTTGTCATCCATTGCCATTCTCCTTTTTCTCCCAGTTGTTGAGACGTATTTCCATTGTTTCGCGCCATTCCCTGCTGACGCATGTCTGAATCAGCGCGCGGTATTCCGCCGGTGAGACAACCTCCGGCAGCAGCGATTCGACCGCCTGCATCAGATCCCACGCAAGCCCGAAGAGGTCCTCCTCCGGAAACAGCGTGAGCAGAACTGCCGCTTCCTCCTTTGTGACCGGAAGCGTGATTTCTTCCGTCAGCGTCTGCCACCGGTCCACAACCGCATCGGACGGGGCATCTGCGGATTCGTCAGGCATTCTGCCGAGCGCCTGCATTTCTTCGATCGCTTTTTGCATATGTTCCTCCTCAGATCACTTCAAAAAATCCCATAAAGCCGTGCAGCCTTGTGCCGATATCGGTCTGAGGCGGCAGCAGCGCCATCGCGACCTGAAACGGCTCTGCGCCGTCTGCATCGGTCTGCTGCAAATAGGCGTAATCGCCCTGAATGTCCGTGACAATATAATCATGCGGTTCCATATTGATCTCTATAATCCTTTCGTAAACAACTGCGTTTCTTCGCCGCGCGCGGTGATGACAGCGCCGGCTCTCACAAAGCCGTATTTCTCATAGAGCCCCTGCTCGTCGCTTGTGAGATAGATATTCGCATAGCCGAGCGCTTTTGCATAGGCACATGCTGCCGCGATGAGCTGCTCTGAAAGGCGATTCCCGCGGTATGCTTCACCGACGAACACAAACCCGATAAACGGCGTAAACGCACAGCATTGCGGCATCTCGTCCTTTGCGGTCAGCGTGCAGAAGCCGACCGGCTGTTCGCCGTCAAAGGCGGCAAAGACACGCTCCCATGCGGCAAAGCGGTTCTCCCGCATGAGCCGTGCAAGATATGCGCCCGCACGCCACGGACAGCGCTCTGCAAAAGCGGCAGCGGCATCCCAGCCCGGAGCCCGGGCAGGCGTTTCCCTCCGGGTGCTTTTACGCGGAGCCGCCCAGCAGGCGTGACTGCACGGCGCTAAAGCGCCTTCTTATGGCGTAATGGCTCCCAAAATTGCTTTATCAGCAGAAGAAGTGAAGTGAACGGAACAACTCCTCACTCCTCACTCCTAACTGCGAACTCGACCTCCTACCTCCTACCTCAACCATTTCTCATTTCCCGTTTCTCACTTCACGAATACTGGTAGTACGCCGCGCACGCGCCCTCGTCGGAGACCATGCACGCACCGACCGGGTGCATGGGTGTGCAGACCTTGCCGAACACCTTGCAGTCACAGGGGCGAATTTTGCCCTGCAGCACATCGCCGCAGCGGCATGCGGGATTGGGCTTGCCCGTGATGACCGGCATCGCATATTTCAGGCGCGCGTCATAATCGGCAAATTCCGCGCGCAGCTTCATGCCCGACTGCGGAATCAGCCCCAAGCCCCGCCATTCGCTGTCGCAGGGCTCCATCACCTCTGCCATGATGCGCTGTGCCGCTAAATTGCCCTCGTCCTTCACCACGCGCGGATAGCAGTTGCGGAAAAAGGGCTCCTTCGAGGTGCTCAGCAGCCGGACCGTCACGGCAAGGGCAGTGAGCAGCTCACTCGCGGTAAAGCCCGCGACAACGCCCGAAACGCCCTGCTCCTCACAGAGCCGGATGCAGGTCGCATTGCCGGTGATCGCGTTGACATGCCCGGGGTATAAAAACGCATCCGCTGCGCCGACCAGCGCCTGATAGGCATTCGGCATGGTTTTGTTGGCGGTCAGCAGCGAGAAATTCCGAAGATTTGCCTCCCGCGCCTGCTTTGCCGCAAGACAAGCCGCGGGGGTCGTGGTCTCAAAGCCGACCGCGAGGAACACGACCTGTCTGTCGGGATTCTCCTTTGCCAGCGCGACCGCATCGAGCGGGGAATATACCGGGCGGATATCCGCACCTTTGGCACGCGCCCCCGCAAGGCTCATTTCCGTGCCCGGCACGCGGATCAGATCGCCGAAGGTGCAGATGATGCAGCCCTTTTCGAGCGCGAGCCAGATCGCTTCGTCGATAAACCCGACCGCCGTCACGCAGACCGGACAGCCCGGACCGGAGATCAGCTCGATCTGTTCGGGGAGCAGTCTGCGGATGCCGAGCCGGAAAATTTCGTGCGTGTGCGTGCCGCAGACCTCCATGATGCGCAGCGGGCGCCCCGCATAGGACGTGATGATCTCGCGCGCCCGTTTCATACTATCGTTCACAGCAGTTCCTCCATGACCGTGTCTGCCTCATCGGCGTCGTCCGAGGCGATCTTCGCGATCGCGACGCCGGCATGCACCATCACATAGTCGCCCGGCTCGAGGTCATCGAGCACGCCCGCGCTGACCTCTCTCTTGGCACCGCCTGCGTCGATCAGCGCAGTGCCCTCTTCCACTTTTACGACTCTTGCAGATAATCCGACACACATGATGTTTTACCTCCGTATTGTTTGATTGATTTGACAGGGAACAGTGAGAAGTCAGAAGCGATTTCTCACCGAAATGACCCGGCATTCCTTTTCGCGCTGAAAGCCCAGTGCCAGCGCGGTTTTCATCGAACCGATGTTGTCAATGTGATGCGCCCAGCGGGGAGCCCCCGCCGGCATTTCCCTCCGGATACAATCGCGCGGGCTCTGCGCCTCCTGCAGCACCGCGTAAGCCGCACATTTTGCCAGCCCCATGCCGCGGAATTCGGGCAGCGTCTCCACGCCGATATCGCAGTGCAGCGACGTGACCGCCGCCGTGAATGCCCATGCAGCCGCTTGGTCGCCCTGCGTGATGCAGTACCCGAAGCCGTTTTGCAGGAAGCGCGCCGGGGAATCCCACGAAAACGCCGGAACGATTCTTCCGCGCAGCCGCGGGAGCCATTCCGCGTCGATCGCCCGCAGCGTGAAGCCCTGCGGCAGAGCGGGCGGCGATATCTCGCACACGCCCGAATAATACACGCGCTGTGATATCTCAAATGCGGGGTCGTCCGCGAAAAATGCCGTGACCGCGCTGTCGTCGGTGATCAGCAGAAAGCGCGTATCTGCGTGCAATATGCGTTCGCGCAACTCGCAGAGCGCAGCTGTGTCCGGCGTGCCCGCAAGAAATGCAAAGCCGCAGAAATGCCGGAAGAGCACCGATTCCCCGAGCGTGAAGATCCGCCCTGCCTGCACGCCCTCCGCGACCGACAGCGGATAGACGCAGTCGCAGCAGGCAAGCGCCGCTTTGCGGTATTCCGGAAACCGATCGGGCGATATTTCGCGCATCACGGTCCGATCCTCTTTTGCAGGCAGATGCGGTCGGTCAGCTGCACGCCGTCCTCATAGATCGGGTGACCGTAGTGCGCTGTGAAATAGCCGGGCTCGATGTGATGCTGCCGGAAGCCGCAAGCCTCATAGAACGGGACATTGCCCGGGCTTGTGCCGACCCGCAGGACCGAATAGCCGCCGCGATCGTGCGTTTCCAGAAACTGTACCAGCATTTTTCCGCAGCCCCTGCGCTGATACTCCGGCAGAACGGCGAGATTCTGAATCTCGAGCACGCCGCCGCCCTCGTCGGTCACGACGCATTCCGCAATGACATGCCCCGGGCGGTCGCGGAGCACATACATCGCGCCGCGGTCCAGATAGCGGTCGATCATATCCTCCTGCTCGTCAGCCAGAAGCAGCAGCGGAAGATATTGCCGTTTGTTGTCCGTCACCTGTTTGATTTCTGTGTTCATATGATCACCGTTTCTTTGAGTAGTAGGAGGGAGCAGGTAGGAGGTGCGTCCGGAGTGAGGCGGTTGTTCCGTTATCCGTTCTTTCGCTGCTGATACGACTGTCAGCAATTCCGCATTCACTTCCTCCCTCCTACCTCCTGCTTCCTACCTTTTATTCCGCATTCCGAATTCCATAAAGCGCCTGCCCGATGCAGATGCCGCCGTCATTCGGGGGGAACAGGCTGTGCCGCAGCACCGTGAAATCCGCCGCTTTGAGCCGCGGGACCAGCATCCGCATCAGCAGCCGGTTCTGGAAGACGCCGCCGCTCAGCGCACAGAGACTGACGCCGGTCTCTGCACGCGCACCGATGCACGCGGTCAGCAGCAGCTCAGCCATTGCACTGTGAAACGCATACGCGAGCGCGCCCGCGTCCCCGCCGGAAAGCCGCTTTGCCGCGATCTCGCGCACCAGTGCCGTCGTGTCCATCACGCCGTCCCGCACCGCGGCAGGCAGACCGTGCGGGCAGCCGCCGTGCTGTGCTTCGTATCGCTCCGCCGCCGCCATCAGTGCGGTCGATGCCTCGCCCTCAAAGGTCGACGTGCGCCGGATGCCGAGCACCGCCGAGACCGCGTCGAAGATGCGTCCGGCACTGGTCGAGGTCACGGTGTTGACCTGCAGCCGCGCCATATTGCCGATCACGGTCGCCTCCTGTGCCGTGCAGATGCCGAGCGCCTCACACTGTGCGGGGTCGCCGAGCAGCGATGCCGCAATGCGCCAGCCCTCGCGTGCGGACGCATCGCCGCCGACCTGCAGAAACGGCCGGATATGCCCGATTCTGCGGTAATGCTGCGGGTTGCAGAGCAGCAGCTCGCCGCCCCAGACCGTGCCGTCGTCGCCGTAGCCGGTGCCGTCAAGGCTCAGCCCCAGAACCGGCTCCGTGCAGCGGTTTTCCGCCATGCACGAGAGAATATGCGCGTAGTGGTGCTGCACGCGCAGCAGCGGGATGCCCCGCTCCCCCGCGATCTCCTCCGCGACCGTGACGGTGCTGTAGAGCGGGTGGGTATCGCAGACGACCGCCTGCGGTTCGGCTTCGAGCAGGTCACACATCCGCCCGACCGATTCGCGCAGGGCGCTGACCGTGCGGATATCCGCCGTGTCGCCGATATAGGGCGACGCATAGAGCAGACCGTTTTTCGCGATGCAGAAGCTGTTTTTGAGCTCGCCGCCGATCGCGAGCACCTGTGCATCGCCCGCATGGCGGAGCATGACCGGCAGCGGCGCAAACCCGCGCGAACGCCGGATCATATAGGGCTTGCCGAAGAGCCAGTCGCAGACCGAATCGTCGGCGCGGATGCGGATTTTGCGGTCATGCGAGAGCATCAGGTCGCAGAAGCCCGCGATCTCCTTCTGCGCGTCCGCGTCGCTGCGGCAGATCGGCGCGCCGCGTGCATTGCCGCTCGTCATGACAAGGCAGTCGGTCATCCGGATGCCGTCGGGATAATCAAAGAGCAGCATCTGCAGCGGGGCATAGGGCAGCATGACGCCGACGGTTTCGTTGTCCGGCGCGATCTCCTCACAGACCGACATATTTTCGCCCTTCTGCAGCAGCAAAATCGGCTTTTGCCAGCCGGTGAGCCATGCCTCCTGCCCGGGCTGCAGCCTGCATTCGCGGCGGACGGTCTCCATATCGCGCAGCATCAGTGCAAACGGCTTTGTCGGGCGCTTCTTGCGCGTGCGCAGGCGGCGGACTGCCGCGCTGTTTTTCGCATCGCAGCACAGGTGAAACCCGCCGATGCCCTTGACCGCGATGATTTTGCCCGCCGCGATCGCCTGCCGCGCCGCCGTGATCGCATCGCCGCCGCGGAGCTCAGAGCCGATGATGCAGACCCCGGGTCCGCAGGCATTGCAGCAGACCGGCTGTGCATCGAAGCGGCGGGTCGCCGGGCTGAAATATTCGTCCGCACAGGCGCGGCACATCGGGAATTCCGCCATGCTCGTGCGTGCGCGGTCATAGGGCATGCGGTCAAGGATCGTCAGCCGCGGACCGCACTGGGTGCAGTTGATAAACGGGTGCAGATACCGGCGGTTCTGCGGGTCAAAGAGCTCTGCACGGCATTTGTCGCAGGTCGCGATATCGGGCGATACGAAAATATCGCCGGGCTCGTGCTCGCTCTCAATGATTGTAAATGCGTCGAATTCGGGATATTCCCCGGGGGCGCATTCCGCCTGCTCCAGATCGAGAATGACGGCGCGCTCCGGGGGCGTATGCGAAACGGCATCGGCAAAGGCAGAGAGACGCTCCGGTTCTCCCTGCGCGATGATCTCGACATAGGAGCCCTTGTTCGCGACCGTGCCGCGGATGCCGTATTGCGCGGCTGTGACCGCGGTGAACGGGCGGAACCCGACCCCCTGCACAATGCCGAAGATCCGGTAACAGACTGTCATGCACAAGCCCCCTTTGTCAAGTGATAAATGAGAAATACGCGAAGCCGCCTCGTCTGCCCGCGCCGCGTCAGAGCCACATCACAAAGCCGGTCTTGCCTGTTTTGTCGTAGCCTGCGCGCTCGTAGAAACGGAGCGTGCTTTCCTCCTGCGAGCCGGTCATCAGCATCAGCTTATAGCAATTCTCCCGCAGCGCGATCTCCTTTGCAAAGGCAAGACAGCCCGCTGCCAGCCCGCGCCCGCGGTAAGCGGCAGCGGTCACGACATTTTCGATCAGTGCATAGGGTCGCTGCACATGCGTCAGATTCGGCACGATCAGACAGGTGCAGCTCGAGACGATCTGTCCGTCCTCTTCCGCGACGATCAGATGATAGTCCGGATTTTCGAGGATCCGCGCCCAGAGCGCCTGCAGCGCCGCGCTGTCCTCCGGCACAGACGTTTCGTGCAGAAATGTGTATAACCGCAGCAGACCGAACAGATCCTGCTGCATTGCCTCACGGATCACAGTATCACCTCTCACGGTTGATATCAAATAAGCAAGTCTGAAAATCAGTGCCTGCATTCAGTTTGTCAATCAGCGCCATGAGCCCCTCACGCCCGTTTTCCGAGAGCCACACTGCGACCTCGTGCTTTGCGCAGAGATACCGGAAGCGCCGGTCGTCTGCCGTGCCCGCGTAGAATTCCGCGCGCGTGTCCATATCGGCGGGCGCGACGACACTTTTGCCCGAATCGGTCTGCTTCTCCCACTCCTCCGCGCTGTACTGCGCACGGTAGTCGTTCTGCGTGGCAAGCCCCTCGTCAAACCATGTCGGGAGCGCCTTCAGCGCCTTGCTGTTCAGCCGCGCATGCAGCTCCGCGTGGGTCATCTCATGCGCGATGATATCGAGCTCGCAGTATTGGTCGGTGACCGAAATATAGCTCTGCTTTGCGGGAAACAGCAGCGTACTTGTGTCGTGGTCGCCGCCGAGCCTGCTGCCCGCTTCGTCACCGGAGAAGATGACGACCGGGTCGCTCTGCAAATCCCCGAAGAGCGCACTGACCCGTTCGCGCGCCTGCCCGCAGAGCGAAAGCAGCGTCTCACGGTCGGTTCTGCAGTCCGCACCGACATAGACATGCGGGGATATTTCGGTGTAGCCGCTGCGATAGGGCACGCTCATGCGGTAGCCGTCGCCGGTGAACTGGAAAAAGCCGATCGCCGCCAGAATCAGCAGCAGCGGCACCGCGATCAGAATGCCGGTCAGGAGCCTGCGTTTTTTCGTTTTCATGTATTCCTCCGAGTGCTTGCTGATTTGCAGAACAGCATATTATTCACCTGCGCGGTCACATAGACTTCATCGCCCCTGACCTGCACATCATATCGATCGGTGATGCCTCTGCCGAAACGGCTGATGAGCGCCGCATATTCCGGCTGCATGTGCCGCGGAAAGCGGATGCTGCTCTGAAATGCCCGTACCGGCGTCAGTCCGTGCGCCGCGCAGAGCGATTCCCATTCCGCCGCGCTGTAAAAGCGGACATGCCCGTCGGGCTTTACGCGCATGAACGCATCGAGAAAGCCGCCGGCGTCGCCCGCATCCGGGGCGGGGTCGGAGAGGAGGAAATGCCCCCGATCCGTCAGCACGCGGGATATCTCCGCGAGGCTGCTCCCGATCTCCGGGAAATGGTGCAGCGCATACCGGGACAGAACGAGATCGAAGGCGCCGTCTTGAAACGGAAATGCGCCGCCGTCATAGCTGACAAAGCGCAGATTCCGCATCTGTGCCGCATCCGCCCTGCGCTGATTTTCCGCCAGCGTGCGTTGTGCAATATCCAGCCCGGTCACCGCCGCATGCGGAAACTGCTCTGCAAGCGCGAATGCGAGATACCCGCTGCCGGTGCCGAGGTCGAGCACGCGCATGCCCTGTGTGACCGGCAAAATCCCGAGGAGCGCCTGCAAATGCGAATCGTCGCGGGTCTGCTTCTCATAAAAATGCTGCTCCGCGAATGCTGCCTCAAAGCCCTGCCTTGCCGCCGCGATCACTTCGTCTGTCTTTGCCATTGCCTGCGCCTCATTTCAGTCTGCCCGATACCGCAAAATGCGGAAAGTCGATCCACTCTCCGGCGAATTTCCCTGCGGCGCGCCGGAGCATGCGGTCCGCGATCACGACATCGAATGCCTGTGCCGTTTCGCGGAACGCCGCCTCTGTGCGGAATTCGTAATCCGTGTTTTCCTCAAAGCGCGCGTCGTGCATGAACCATGTGCCGCATTCGCATTCGCAGTCCGCGAGCTGCTCTGCCATTGCGTATGCCGCAAGCTGCTGGTGCACGATCAGCACGCGCCTGCCGCGGAGCGCTTTTGCCTGCGTGACCGTTTCCTGCGGCAGCACCGGACATGCCGTGAAATACGGCGTGCCGTAGCGCTCCTTGAGATATTCTGCGGCTTTCAGTCCGCTGGGTGCGATCACCGCGATCTGCTCGCAGGCACCGGCGCGCGCGATCGCGTCCAGCCCGCTGCCCATGCCGAAGCAGAGAACCTCCTGCCAGCCCTGCGCCCGGAATGCCGAGATGACCGCATCGGGGCGGGTCAGGTTCAGGTCTGTCGGGGTCGCGCCGAGCACGCCGAGCAGACCCTTCTGCACCGGGTGTTCACCGATCGCAAAGCGCCGGAACAGCCGCTCATAGGCGAGCGACGCGCCGAAATCATAATAGCGGGTGCCGTCGGTCTCGAGCGTGATGCAGGGCAGACCGGTTTTCTTCTCCGCCATGCGGGCGAGTGCGCGGAAGTCGGTCGCGATGACGGCGGGCACGGGTGTCCCGACCAGCGCGGTGAATGTCGCCGGAATCTGCGTGCAGATTTTCGCGAGCTTTTCGATCAGGAGGTCGTCGCGCCCCATGATCGCGTCCATGTCGCGCAGCCCCGCGCTGAACACGGCAGATCTCTGCTCGTGCCAGCGGGGCTCGTCGTAGCCGCAGACATTGCCGGTGCAGCCGCCCGCGTCGCAGATGACCGTGATGCCGCCCAGCTCATATAATACCGCACAGGCGCCCGAATCATCCGGCGCAAACGGCGATAAATGGGTCAATAGCTTACTCATGCATTGATACCTTTCCGGAAATGAGAAATGAGAAATGAGAAGTGAGAAGTGAGAAATGAGAAGTGAGAAATGAGAAGTGAGAAATGAGAAGTGAGAAATGAGAAGTGAGGAGTGAGAAGTGAGGAGTTGTTCCGTTATCTTCATTCCGTCACGAAACGCAGGGTGCACGGCGGGGTTTGGGGCGCAAGCTCCATTCAAAATCCATCCGCGCAAGCGGATACCACCATTATTCTTTATTCGCTATTCTTTCTTCTTTTCTTTCTCCCGCCCCTCAGCCCGGAGCCCGGGCTGGCACTTTCCTCCGGTCGCATTTACGCGGAGCCTCCCAAGTAGCGTTGTGACACGGCGCTGTTCGCGCCTTCTTTAACGCACAACTCCCAATGCTCTCTCAATCAGCAGAAGAAGTGACGGTGACGGAACAACTTCTCACTCCTAACTGCTAACTGCTAACTCACTTTCTGCCTCCTACCTCCTACCTCCTACCTGCTCCCTGCTCCCTCCTCCCTGCGCATTGCGGCAGTGAGCTGCTCAAAGAGCATCGTCACGCCGCGGTAGCCAAAGGGCTGTGTCTCCTCCTGAAAGCCGACGCCGGGGCGGTCCCTGTGATAATACGCAGCGTCATTGCCGATCGCCGCGTCGATCTCCGTTTCGCGGGTGTAGTGCAGCATCGTCGGCGAGAGATTCGAGAAGATGCGCGTCTCAGGCGACAGCGCCGCCAGCCGCTTGATATAGACAAAATTGCGCTCGCCGACCGTGCCGTAGATCTCCGGCACCGAAAAGCCGTATTCGGTCAGCGCCAGCGCCAGCTCGAAGCTGTCCGCATTCAGGCATTCCCCGACCGCGAACCGCAGTGCGCCGAACTGCGCCCGGAACGCTTCGATGCAGTCGAGCGTGTCCTGATAGAAGTCCATGTCGTCGAGCTCCGCGCCGATCGCCTGCCCGAGCAGCTTATATTGATTGTGAATCTTGTCGATGCGGTAGAGGCGCGTCAGCTCGATGAACGGGATGCCGAGACGTTCCTGTAAATCCTGCGCGGCATAGCGTGCCTCGGCGCTCAGCACCAGATTGAAATTCGCCCGCGACAACGCCTGATAATCGGCAAAGGTCCGGCAGCGCCCGATCTCGCCGATCGTTCTGATGCCGGCGCTTTTGAGCAGGGGATAGATTTCGCAGCCGTCCTCCAGCGCGGTGAAATATCCCATCAGATTGCAGGCAGTCGAAACGCGCGGTTGCTTTTCGAGCAGCGCATAGACCGATTTTCGGGTCAGCGCCATCGGGTGCACGCGCTGCTCTCTGGTCAGCGCGTACATATACGCGGGGACAGCCGGGATACCGGTCTGCGCTTTCACCTGCCGGCAGATGCGTTCGCCGTCGGTGCCGAGCAAAGCGTCGGCGCAGGTGAAGCAGAGCATGAATGCCGTCGGCGGGGCGTCGAGCTCCCCGAGGATTTCGGCACATGCCTTCGGGATCTTATTGAGATAGCGCCCGGTGACAAGGTCGGTGTCGTCGAGCATCAGATAGAAGAAGCGCTCGTGATAGCCGATCTCATTGAGCAGCGCGGTATTGCGCCCGCAGCAGCCCGGCGCGACCAGCAGCATCACAGAGCCCGGGATCGAGAGCCCCGCGCGCTTGACGCCGAAGCCCTTTGCGCCGGGAGAGTTGAAATCGAGCGTGGCAGGCGAGCTGTAGATCATGTGCTTTGCCTGCGTGAGCTCGTCGGGCAGATCGCCAAAGCCCCGCGCTGCCAGCTCCGCCGCGGTGATAGAGTAAGCGTGTGTCATATAATTCACCCCAAGTGGAAAGGTTGGAGGGAGAAGGTAGGAGGGAGAAGGTAGGAGGGAGAAGGTAGGAGGGAGGAAGTGAATGCGGAATGATTCCGGCGCCGTTGATTCCTGCCGCTGAGGGGCAGGGGAAAGAAGAATGAATCATGGCGGTATCCGCTTGCGCGGATTATTTTGAATGAGCTGTGAGTTTGCAGGCAAATTCACAAAGCCCTTGTTTCATCGGCAGAAATGAAAGCGACGGAACATCTTCTGACTCCTCACGCCTCACTCCTAACCTGACCTCCTACCTGCTCCCTCCTAACTCCTACCTTGTCAGCAGCTTGTCTGCGAGTGCGAAGAAGCGCTTTGCCGCCTCGGAATCCGGCGCGCCCTCGATCACGGTCTGTCCCATGTCCTCGCAGCGGCTGATCTCGTCCGAGCGCGGGATATCCGCGGCGATCGGAAGTCCGGCGGATTCCGCAAACGCCCGCACCTTCGCGTCCTCGCCGGGGACATTGCGGCGGTTGAGGATCAGTCCGCGCACCTTTGCATAGCCGCGGTCCTCAAAATTGTGCACTGCCGAATTGATGTTGTTTGCCGCGTAGAGCGCCATTTTTTCGCCGGAGGTCACGATGAGCACGTCCTCGGCATAGCCCTCCCTGATCGGCGCGGCAAAGCCCCCGCAGACCACATCGCCGAGCACGTCATAGAGCACGGCGTCGGGCTGAAAGCGCTCGAAGAGCCGCAGCCGTTCCAGCAGCGAAAAGGTCGTGATAATGCCCCGCCCCGCGCAGCCGAGCCCGGGCGTCGGTCCGCCGGTCTCGATGCAGAGCACGCCGCCGTAGCCGACCGCGCTGATCTCCTCGTATTCCCCGGGGTCGTCGTCATGCGCGCGCAGCCAGTCCATCACGGGCGTGACCGCTCTGCCGCCGAGCAGGTTGACCGTCGAATCGGCTTTCGGGTCGCAGCCGATCTGGATGACCCGCAGCCCGCGCACTGCCAGCGCCGCCGAAAGATTTGCCGTGCAGGTCGATTTCCCGATCCCGCCTTTGCCGTAAATTGCAAGTTTAATCATATTTTCCTCGATTTCAGATTCTTGTTATCTGCACGCCCGCCCGATGAGATCGGGGATTTCCGTTTCAAAGCAGCGCCCGGAAAAGGCAAAATGCGGCAGCGCGTTCAGCCGCGTCCCCTTTGGCAGCACATACCGATAAAACGGGTCTGCGGTCACCTGTGCCGGCTGCAGACCTTCGAGCGCCTCCTTCACCGAGCGCTCGTCGGGCACATGCAGATCGTCCGGGTGCGCGATCTGCGGCGCACATGCCAGCGGATGCAGCACCCTGCCGCCCGATGCCGCCGCGACCGACCCCGCAGCGATGCCCTCGCCGATCACGACATGATCGCCGGGCTTGCGCATTGCACAGGGAAAGGCGCATGCGCCGGTCTGTGCCGATCGCCGCAGCGCATCCGCGATCACCGGTGCGAGCGTTCCGACCGGCAGCCCGCAGACATAGGGGATGCCGAAGCGCGCGTGCAGATACTGCGCCGCCTTCAGCCCCGTCTGCGAAATGACAAGGCTGACGCTTGCAGAAGCGGCGTGTTCAAGATCGATCTGCCCGACCGCCAGACAGCTCACGACCGAAAAGCCGTTCTCCGTGAGCCATGTGCGCAGGCTCCCGACCGTGCCGGAGAGCCCGAAATCCAGCGGCGTCGCCCCGAGGATGCTGACCCCGATGCCCTTTGCTTTTTCGCGTATCTGCGCGAATTCCTGCGTGACTGCAAGCAGCGCGTCGGCAGCGCCCGCGAGATAGTCGTTCATGCCGTTTGTGTGAATTGCAAAGCAGCGCAGCCCGGTTCGCGCTTCGATCTCCGCAGCCGCGGCGTCGAAATCGGTGCCGGTCATCATCGGCATGGGCGACCCGCAGATCGCGATGAATTTCGGCTTGCGGTCGTGCGCGGCGGCGGTCACATCCGCGATGAATTTCCCGTCGTTGCCCATGATCGCGTCCATTTCGGTGAGCGCGGAGATGTAGATATCGGCATGGACGGTCTCCCAGCGCGGCTCGTCGTGGGTCGCGTAGGTGGAATTGCAGCCCGAGGCGTCGTGCACGACGGTCATGCCGCCCATTTCGTAGAGCGCCGAGCAGACCCCCGCGGTATCGGCGGCATAGCACGGCAGAACAGCTGATACAATACTCATGTGAAAACCCCGATAAAATGAGAAATGAGAAATGAGGAATGAGAAATGCGGAGGTCAAGTCAGGCGTTAGAAGTGAGGAGTGAGGAGGTGAATGCGGAATGGTTCCGGTGCCGTTATTCCTGCCGCTGAGGGTCATTCAGGAGAGAGGGGCGGGGGGAAAGAAGAAAGAATAAAGAATAACGAATAATGGCGGTATCGTTTCGCGATGGATTTGACAACTCCTCCCTCCTACCTCACGAAAGGCAGCTTTCGCAGCCAATGCCCTTGTGGCGGAGCACGGCGCGGCGGTCCTTCGGATGCAGGAATGCGTCGGTCATCGCCAGCGCAAGGGCGCGAATGCCGGCAAAGCCGTAAAAGCCGCCGTTCATCACGATATTGACAAAGCGGTCGGAGGCGAAATAATACGCCGCCTTCTGCCCGATGCAGAGCGCATCGCCGGAAGCCGATTCGTGCGCGTGCAGCATGTTGACATTCACCGCCTGACAGATCAGCAGGTCGGGCGCAGCCGCGGCAAGGCGGTCAAAAGCAGTCTCCTCGCCCGCCGCACTGTCCGCGATCACGCACTGCACCGAAAATCCGTGCAGGAGCAGCATTTCCGCGAGCGAAAACGGACAGGGCACTGCGGTGTAGTCGATCACGACGGGCGCATCGCCGATCACCCTGCGCGCTTCGCCGAGCGCCTGCTCCGCCGCGGCAATATCCGCCGAAAAATCGGGGCAGGGAATCGCCAGCGCATCGCAGAGCACGCGGTAATTCGCCGTGATTGTATCATAATCATAGCTCACCGGCAGATGCAGATGCTTTGTGCCGAGCCGCCGGCTGAGCGTCTCGCCCGCCTGCCTGCCGACCGGCAGATACGTCAGATTGTGTGCGCTCTCCGCCATTTGCAGATAGTCCGCATGCGTCCGGCATTCGGTCAGGTCGCGGACGGTGAAGCCGTTCTCCCGCAGAATGCGAAGGAGCTCGCAGTCGGGCTGCGTCGGGCGGTCGTTGCCGATGATGTTCACCGATTTTCCGTTGACCGGGAGCGGCTGCAGCGCGTCATAGAGCTGCTCTGCCATTTTCACCGCAGGTGCGACGGTTTTGCGCATGGTCGGCGTCATGTAGCAGTCGGTGAAATGAATATCGGGAAACATCTCCGACAGCGCGTCGATGACCGCAGGAAAATCGACCCCGGCAAAGAGGTGGATGCAGCTGAGATACAGCAAAATCACGCGCGGGCGCCGGGGCAGCCGACCGATGATCTCGGCAGTGCCGTCGATGATGCTCTGCTCGAGTGTGCCGTCGAACAGGTCCTGCTCGGAGACCGCGATCCAGCTCAGACGGTCGAGGGCGTTCATCTCCGCAGCGGTCAGAATGACGCCGCGCAGACAGCCCTGTGCACAGGCATAGACCTGATGTGCCCCGGGGAGCAGCATGCCTGTGTGGACGATATTCCACATGCCGCGCGCGGGCGTGTTGTATTCGAGCCCCTCCGCGAAGAGCGCCGTGCGATCGGCATCGGCAATGCGGATGAAGGGCGGGCGTTCGTATTGTGTGTTCACGTTGTCCCTCCGCCCGATCGCAGCAGCACATCAGCAATGACAGCGAGCTGCTGCGCCGCCTGCGAATCGGGAAATGCCTCCGCGACGGTCAGCCCGCGCGCTTCTGCCTCTGCGAATTCGGGCGCACGGTCGAGCGCCGCAAGCACGGTCGTGTCAAAATCGTCTGCGAGCGTCTGAACGGCAGCGTCTTCGCCGGGTGTGCCGCGCCGGTTGAGGATCAGCCCGCCGAGCTGCGCATAGCCGCGGCTGCGGAACTGCTGCGCCGCCATGCAGATATTGGCGGCGGCATAGCAAGACATTTTCTCGCCGGAGGTCAGCACGAAGACGCTGTCGGCATAGCCCTTTCGCATCGGCATGGCAAACCCGCCGCAGACCACGTCGCCGAGCACGTCGTAGAGCACGAGGTCGGGGCGGTAGGTCTCATAGGCGCCCATGCGCTCGAGCCATTCGAGCGCGTTGATGATGCCGCGACCCGCGCACCCGAGCCCGGGCACAGGTCCGCCCGCCTCCACGCAGATGACGCCCGAAGCTGTTTCGCAGACGGCGTCGGTGAGCGCGAGGGCACTGCCCTTTTCGCGCGTGAGCCCGAGCACGGTCGGGATGCGCTGTCCGCCGTGCAGCAGTGCGGTGGAATCGGCTTTGGGGTCGCAGCCGATCTGCATGACGCGCATGCCTTTTTTGGCGAGGATCGCCGATACATTGCAGCAGAGGGTCGATTTCCCGATGCCGCCCTTGCCGTAAATTGCGAGCTTTTTCATATAAACACCCTATAAAATGAGAAGTGAGAAATTAGAAATGAGAAATGAATTTGTCACCGTCACTCCTGCTGCTGATTGTGAAGGCGGTATTCGGAGTGAGAAGCTGCGGTCAAAATCAGGATGACGGAACGACTCCTCACGGCTCACTTCGCATTTTGCAGCAAGAGTGAAAGCGACGGAATCATTTCTCATTCATCACTTCTCATTTCTAATTTAAAAAACGGGGCTGCCGTTTCCTCTCTTTGCGAGCGGAGACAGCAGTCCCGTAAAATCCGTGATGCTGCCGCACTTCTGCCGCAAGACGGGGCGCACCCGCGTTTTGGCATCAGAGGACAATCTGCGTATGAAATTATTCGCCCGGCGCGTAGACGGTCTTGACGCTGACGCCCGGGAGCCTGCCGATCGCGCCGCAGAGCCGGCTGACCGTGTCCTGCGGGGCATCAATGGCAATGTTGATGATGCTGAGATTCTTCTGGCGGTAGGGGATGCCCATGCGCCCGATGATGTAGCTGTCGCAGCCGTGCAGCAGCTCGTTGATGCTCTGCGCCGACTGCCGGTCGCGCACCAGAATTGCGATGACCGCGACCCGCGTTTCTGCTTCCATTGGGAGTGCGCCTCCTTTTCCTTGATTATACCACAATCTTCGCAAAAATGCAATGAAAGACGTGTGAAAAAAGTGACCGCTGCGCAGACTTTGAGTCAAAACGGAGCCGGGCACTGCCCGGAAAGGAAATGCCCCGGGAAGAGCCGGGGCTTTGCCTTACGAATAATTGGATGCGGGGTCCGGGAACACGCGGTACACAGGACCGTTCTTTGCCTTGGTGCCGTCGCCTGCCCAGATCTCGATGACCTCCGGATTGGACACTCTGCGGCAGACCAGCCATCGCACGAGCGGCAGGTCCTTGCCGTCCTGACGCTTCTGATAGGGCATCTTCACGGGGAAGCTGTCGCCGCCGCGCTGACTGGGACCCAGATCGGAGGAGCTGTTGAGAAAGTCGATGAACACCTGATGCGAATGTTTATCGTCGCAGTCCTCCCATGTGTTGATGATGACGTCGGGGTTGGCGCCGCCGGTCTTGTGGGCGGTGCCGTCGACGCGGCACATCATGCTCAGCACATAGTATTCGTCGGTGTCCTTGGTGTTCTTTCCGACAGCCCACTCCTTGCAGACGCCGTCGTAGCTCGCCTTGAACCACCACTCCTGATTTTTCTTGAACTTCTTCGTATAGAAGGATTCATAGATCGTGTCACTGGTCAGCAGCGTATTCATGATCGCGGTGTAGAGCGTCTTCGCGTTCGCAACGGTCGACTTCTTCTTCGACTTGTCAATATAGCCCATGATGGCGGGCACAAGGATCGCGGACAGCACGCCGATGATCGCAACGACAACGATCAGCTCGATCAGCGTGAAGCCCTTTTTCTTTCCGGTCATGCAGGATACCTCCTCTCTTCGGATCCTGATACTACTTCTTCAGCCGGATAAAACTATCCATTTTCATTATAACGAAATGTACACAAAATGTCAATAGAGTCACGCAGAATACGGCAAAACAGAAAATACGGCACGGATTTTTGGGTGTGCATGTGTGCGAACCGTGCAAAACGGAACCGCTTTGTGCCGCGGCGGTCTTATTTATATAGTGCGTTTTCGGTGCGCTGTCAAGCGATATGCCCGAAATCCGGCATTACCGAAAAAAACAGCGCACATTTCTCGCGGACATGTGTGCGAAGCGTGCAGGCGGCAGCACCGTTCTCCGGTTTTGCTCCCGTTTTGCGTGCCGGCAGACTTATTTCCTCACACCCATTGCAATTTTCGTAATAATGTGGTATAATAAAGACGGCGGACGGCACGGTCCGCATTACCGCGAAGGAAGGGAGCGTCAATATGAAAAGATTTCTCAAAATTGTATTTCTGCTCGTGATCGTCTGCTCGGCAGCGATTTCGGTCAACTATGCCCTGCAGGTCTACCGCACCAAGTATGCGCCCCGCTATCTGCGCACGGAATCCAAGAACGACTGAATCAGCGCGTGAAGGGAATGCCGGCTGAGCCCCGTGAAGGCGTTCGGCCTGACATACAAATCTATTCCAAAGAAAAGAGGAAACACAAATGGACATTCGTTTTGAGAAGGCTGCAAGCCTCAAGGCGAAACCCGCCGACGAGTCCAAGCTGGGCTTTGGACATGTCTTTACCGATTATATGTTCATTATGGACTATACGACCGGCAAGGGCTGGCACGATGCACGCATCGTCCCCTACGGCGATCTTTCGCTCTCCCCGGCAGCGCTCTGCCTGCACTACGGTCAGGAGGTCTTTGAGGGTCTGAAGGCATACCGCCGCGAGGACGGCGAGATTCAGCTCTTCCGCCCCGAGGAGAACTTCAAGCGCCTGAACAGCTCCAATGAGCGTCTGGTCATCCCGGAGCTGCCGGTCGACATGGCAATGGAGGGTCTGATGGAGCTGCTGAAGGTCGAGAAGGACTGGGTCCCGCACATCGACGGCGCATCGCTCTATATCCGCCCGTTCATCATCGCAGTTGACCCGTTCCTCGGCGTCAAGCCCGGCGATGAGTATATGTTCATCATCATCCTGTCCCCGTCCGGCGCATATTACGCATCGGGTCTTGATCCGGTCAAAATCTATGTGGAGCCGAAGTGGGTCCGCGCGGTCCGCGGCGGCATGGGCTACACCAAGACCGGCGGCAACTACGCAGCATCCCTGATCGGTCAGGACGAGGCGCACAAGGAGGGCTATTCTCAGGTGCTCTGGCTCGACGGCGTTGAGCAGAAGTACATCGAGGAGGTCGGCGCGATGAACATCATGTTCGTCATCGACGGCGAGATTGTGACGCCGGCGCTGCAGGGCTCGATCCTGCCGGGCATCACGAGAAAGTCCGTGCTCGAGCTGACCAAGAGCTGGGGCATGAAGGTCTCCGAGCGCAGAATCACGATTCAGGAGATTTCGGATGCCTACGACGCAGGCAAGCTCGACGAGGTGTTCGGCACGGGCACCGCGGCGGTCATCTCCCCGGTCGGTCACCTGAAGTGGGGCGACAAGGTCATGACGATCAACAACAACAAGATCGGTCCGATCTCGCAGAAGATCTACGACACCATGACCGGCATCCAGTGGGGCAAGCTCGACGATCCGTTCGGCTGGGTCGTCCCGGTGAAATGATCCCGGTATTCCCGATACAAGGCAGAGAGCCCGAAGGCGATTGCAAGGTCGCCCTCGGGCTTTTTTGCGGGTGACGTTGACGAACAGAGGCGGATATGGTATAATAAGGCAGCCGTCCCCGAATGCCTGAATCCGGAGCGGTCTGCAACAGGAGGAGCGAACGCATATGAAAACATCACGAATCATCGGCGATATTCTGCTCGGTCTCGGGGCGGTATTTACGGTTTATCTTTCCGTCATTATGATCCGCCGGATCAATTCCGTGGTCCTGCAGAGCGATTACAGGAAAATCTTTTGCTATGAGCTGGCTGCCTGCGCGGTTTTTCTGCTGTTCGCAGCGGATGTGCGGTTCGGCTTCTTTACAAAACCGAAGCCCGCGGCACTGAAGGTCATCGGCTGGCTCCTGCGCATCCTTGTGATCGCTGTGACGGCAGTGCTGCTCTTTTTCTTCGGGAAAATCTGTGTCGGAAGCTGTATCCGCAGTGACGGCGCCGCACAGAATGTCATCGTGCTGGGCATAGCGCTCGAAAACGGCAAACCGACCGACGATCTGATCTGCCGTTTGGATACCGCAGAGCAATACCTTCTGGAGCATCCGGAGGCATCGGCGATTCTGACCGGCGGCAATGCGGATGATTCCGGAAAAACAGAAGCCGCGGTGATGCGCGACATTCTGCTTGCGCGCGGAATCCCGGAGAAACAGATGATTCTGGAGGATCAGGCGGATTCGACCAAAGCGAATTTCCGGAACGCGGCAAATCTGATCGACCCGAACGCGCCCGTTGTCCTCATCAGCAGCAATTACCATATGGACAGAGCTGTTCAGATCGCAAGGAAAGCGGGCTTTACCGATATTCAGCGTCTGCCTGCCAAGTCATCCGCATTCAAATTCGGCTCGAATGTGATGTACGAGGTGATTCTGGAGCTGAATGAGCTGACGCTGAAACAGTAAAAGAAAACGGCTGCCGGGGGCTCCGGCAGCCGTTCTGTGTGCAGAAAAAGCGGTCTTTCTGTATGTTAATGCAGTGCGGGCTTGCGGAATTCCCAGCCCTGTGCACCGAGCAGCGAGTGCAGCATCCCGGAGATCTGCAGCGATTCGCTGACGCCGGTCTTGCACCAGATCACGAAATGCTCGCAGTTGTTCGTGAAGAAATTGTAGCTTGTCTCGCCCAGCCGCGACCTTGCCCGCGCGACGGTCTCCTCGGGCGTGTAGAGGTGATAGCCGTACTGCTGCTGCAGATGGCGGGCGAGCTCCTCCGAGACGGTCTCGGTGTGCGGCACGGAGCCCTGATTGCCGATGCGCACCGGCGGCTGATAGGGGCGCGGGAAATCCAGTACGAAATATTCCGTATCCTGCCGCAGGAAGTTGCGCAGATTGGTCGCATGGACGGTCGCGTGCCCGATGGAGCGGCTCGCGGGGATCGCGTAATGCACGATACAGGTGTCGCTCAGATAGATGCCGTAATGCTCATAGGCGCCGTTTGCGCGCACCACGCCGATGATATCGCCGTACTGCGCCTGCACGGGGCTGACGGTCGGCTTGGCATCGGGCACGGCTGCACCGGGCTGACCGGGCAGGACCAGCCCGCCGGTATCGCGGAGTGCGGCTGCCTGTGCGGCGCGCCGGACCATTGACTGCTCGAGCTGCTCGAGGGTGCCGCGGTCGACGACGGTTCTGTGGCGGTCGATGATGCGGCAGGTGCCGTCGACGACATGGCGCTGCAAGGTGAATTCACCGGCGTAGTCGAGGTCCTCCCAGCAATATTCCTTGTCCAGGACGGAGAATGCGGTATCGGGGTTTTGCGAATGGCTGTCTGTGAGCGCGTCGAGGCGGTCTGCGAGCTTGCCCATGCCGCGGCTGACAGCATCCCAGAAATCCATAGTGATCCCTCCTTTTGTATTTGCGGAAAGCAGCGGTTGTCCTTCTCCCTATATCATATCACAAAAATCGGAGAAATGCAACCTTTTGGCGGAGGGAGAAATGAGAAGTTAGAAATGAGAAGTTAGAAATGAGAAGTTAGAAATGATAAGTGAGAAGTGAGAAATGGTTCCGTTGCTGCGTCCTACCTCCTACCGTTCACGTCGGTGACGGAACAACTCCTCACTGCTCACTCCGAACTTGCCCTCCTCCCTCACTTGCCGCTTGCGTTTTTGGGCGGAATGTGGTATACTGATTGCGGAACCACAGAAAAAGGGAGGAAGCGGATATGAAACGCATCACACTCTGCCTGCTGACAGCGGCACTTCTCGGGCTCTCTGCCTGCGGCGAAGCGGCAAGCTCTGCCGGCGGCATCGAAAGCATCACTGCGGAGACCACGACTGTCACCGAGACCACTACGACCGCGGCGCAGACCACCACCGCCGCCGCCGAGACGACCACGACCGCCGCCGAAACGACCACGACCCTCACCGAGACGACCACGACCGTCACCGAGGCGACGACGACCGCGGCAGACACCGGCGACAACGGCATGCACGGCGAGCGCTTCGACGAGAACAATATCATTGCGCCGGGGCTCTGGACCGGTACGCGCTGGTCGGGCGAGGGCGACGGGCTGCGCCGCTTTGACACCTATTACGAGATTCACGCGGACGGCACCGGCATCATGCTCCATCAGGAGAACGGGCTGACAGAGACCTTCCGCTTCACATTCAAGGACGGCGTGCTCGGGTTTATCCCGGACAGCGGCGCTTCGATCTACACCGCCGATGCCGAGCTCTATGCCGCCGACGGCATCACCGTCAGCTACAAATATCAGTACGGCGGCGCCACGGAGGACTGGCAGTACAAGGGCGATACGAAAATCAGCGCGCTGAAGCTCTTTTCCAACGCGCGCCTGTGCGAAATGGCAAAGCTGTATTACAACACGCGGGCACTGGCGGCGGGCGAGCCGGTCAGCGAATATGCCGAGGCGGTGATCGACGACAGCGACATGATCGAGGTCGTGCTCTATGAGCAGTCCGCGAAGGATCAGCCGCTGCAGACCTACACCGTGGACCGCACGACCGCGCAGGGGCATGACTGGGACTTCGAGCCGGTCGACCTGAACTGAATCAGCCGGCAAGGCAAAAAAGTTTCCCGCCCCGCTTCGTTAACAAGAAACTCCGTTTATGCCAGAATGGGCACAGAGACAGCAGGTCTCTGAAATCAAAAGCGGAGGATATTGATATGGAGCACAAGAAGATCTACAACGGATTTCTGGCGTATCTCTACACGGACGGACTCACGGTTATGGTTGTCTTCGGGCTTCTGGCGATCGTAATACTGTTTCTGCCGGCGGACCTTCTCGGGTCGAGGGGTGAGACCGTCACATTCGGCACGCGTCTGGCGTACAGCGGCTGCGCTCTGCTCATTGCCGCGTTCGGCTGGCTGATCTCACGCCCTGCCGCGAGCCGCATCAAGAAGTATTCCACCCCCGAAACGGTCGGTCAGCACAAGCGTGAGTGCTATTTTACCGGTTGGAAGATCGCATGGAAGGTCACGTTCTTTGCGATCGCGCTGTTCCTGCCGGGTCTGATCAAATGGTCGATCGGCTACCCGGTCACCGGCGTGGACAAGGACGGCAATGAGGTCTGGCTCAAGCCGCTCGGCGACGGCGTCTACGAGGACCCGCACGGCGACCGCTACACACTGAACTGAACAAATGCTTCGCCCCGATGCATCACTGCACCGGGGCGTTCTGTTTATTCTGCGTATTTCATGAGTGCCTGCACGATATCGGGATAGAGGAAGGTGTTGTCGCGGCGGGCGAGCAGACCGAAATTCTCGCCGGAGCCCGTGAATGCGTTGTTGTCCCACCAGACGCAGGTGATGCCGCGTGCACGCGCACAGGCGACATAATATGCGGCGAAATTCACTCTGTCCTGCAGATTGTCCTTGTTGCGGGCGCCGAATTCGCCGATGACGACCGGGATGCCCTTCGCCACAAATTTGCCGTAGAGATTGTCCATGAAATTGTTGATCTCCTGCTTGGGCGACGAGGAATCCAGCGGGAAATCCTTCGTGCCCGCGGCGTTCAGCGCGAAATTGTAGGGCGTGTAGGCATGCACCGAGACGATGATATGCCCCGCCGCATCGGTCGGTACGACAAAGCCGTCGTAGATTGCGCCGTCGGGAGAAGCCGCATAGCCCGGGCACATCAGCCAGCGGGTCGCGTTGCCGCCGCCGACGCCGCGCACCGTGTCGACAAAGATCTGATTGAGCTGGTTGATGATGTTGGCGCTGTCGACGCATTCTGCCTTGTTCTTGTCAAGCCACCATTCGACGGTGGTGCCCATCAGGCGCGGCTCGTTCAGCGATTCGAGGATCAGGTGCTCGTCATATTCCTTGAAGGTCTCGGCGATCTGCGTCCAGACGGCGGTCAGAAACGCCTTCGAGCGCTCGAAATTCGCCGTGTCGGGATAGTAGCCCTTGTCGTCGATATCGTGATGCGTGTTGAGGATGACGTAGAGGTCACAGGCGCGGCACCAGTCGACGACCTCCTTGACGCGCGCCATCCACTTCTCGGAGATTTTGTTGTTCTCGTCGACGTGATTGTGCCACGAGACCGGAATGCGGATGGTGTTGAAGCCTGCCGCCTTGATCGCGGCGATGTTGTCGGTCGTGGTGATCCAGCCGCACCAAGCCTTCTCGTAGTCGAGCTCACTTGCCTCGGAGAGGTTTGCGTTGGAGGCATCGAACGTGTTGCCGAGATTCCAGCCGATCTTGAGATTTTTGACAAAGGTCATCGCTTCGCCCTCCGGAATGGCATATTTGTCAAGGTCCAGTGTCGGAACCATCGTGCTGGCAGCACCGAGCACATTCTCAGGAATGGCGATGCTGACCTCCTCCTTCGGTGCCGCGGAGGATTCGGCGGTGCTGCCGGAGCCGCCGTTCGTGCAGCCCGCACAGAGCAGCAGTGTGCCGGCTGCGAGCAGTGCGCCGAGCCGTTTCAGAATGTTCATGCAGGTTTCCCTCTTTCCAAATGGTATTTGCGCATACCCGAATACGCAGATTCAGTATACCATCTGCGGCGGAAAATGTCAATGAATAAACTGTGAACGTGCGCGGTCAGCCGAAATAGAAGAGCTCCTCGAATTTCTTGTCGAGCGCGATGCAGAGGATCAGCGCGAGCTTGGCGGTCGGCTGAAACTGCCCGGTCTCGAGCGAGCTGATGGTATTGCGCGAGACACCGACGAGCTTTGCGAGCTCCGCCTGCGAGAGCCCCTGTTCGGTGCGGACCTCCCTGAGCCGGTTTTTCAGAACAAGCGAATCATCCATCAGAACGGCTCCCTGACGAGACCCCAGAACAGCCGGAATACGGCAAATGCGGTCATGATGCTCATGAAAATGCCGAATGCGAGCCAATTTGTGTGCCCCGGTGTCAGCCCGCGCCGCTTTGCGAACACGAACTTTGAAATGCCCTGTGCTGCGGAATAGCCGAAGAACATGACCCAGAAGATCTGGTAGGTCTCATTGAAAACGACTGTGGTGATCAGGTTGATGACTGCGCCGATGAACAGTGCGGCGGCGCCTGCGACACCGCGGGAGCGGCTCATGACCTCGAGCTCGACGAGGTCGGCGCCCTTGTTTTCGTCACGGCTTTTTGCAAGGATCTCTTCTTTGTTCATGATGATACCTCCGTTTCTTATGCCAAGTTGACTTGGCATCTCTGTTATTTGCATTATAGCACTGCCAAGTGAACTTGTCAAGCACTTTGCCAAGTTTTCTTGGCAATTCGTATAGATGAACAAAGCGCCGGTCGAATCCATCGGTGCTGATTGTGTATGATGCCGGTTTTCAGTCCCCGCGTCGAGTCGAACGAACGTTTATGGACAAGAAACAGAAATCCCCGCAATCATTTCTCACTTCAGACTTCTCATTTCTCATTCTCCGTTTCCATTGACAAAAACGAAATTTTGCAGTATACTATACAATGTATGGTTATGCGCTCTGCATGACCGCATCTCAGCCAAAATGAAAGGAAATCCGATCAATATGGAATGGACAGGCTTAAATCAGCTCCGTGAACAGTATCTCTCCTTCTTCGAGAGCAAAAATCACACCCGCATGGACAGCGCTTCGCTCGTGCCGCAGGGCGACAAATCCCTGCTGCTCATCAATTCCGGCATGGCGCCGCTCAAAAAGTATTTCCTCGGGCAGGCAGTCCCGCCCAATGTCCGCGTCACCACCTGCCAGAAGTGCATCCGTACCCCCGATATCGAGCGCGTCGGCAAGACCGCCCGCCACGGCACCTTCTTCGAGATGCTCGGCAACTTCTCCTTCGGCGACTACTTCAAGCACGAGGCGATCGCATGGGCCTGGGAATTCCTCACCCAAAAGCTCGCCATCCCGGCGGAAAAGCTCTGGATCACCGTCTTCGAGAGCGATGACGAGGCTGCCGAGATCTGGGAAAAGGAGATCGGTGTCCCCGCTGACCGCATCGTGCGCCTCGGCAAAGCCGACAACTTCTGGGAGCACGGTTCCGGTCCGTGCGGTCCCTGCTCCGAGATCCACTTCGACCGCGGCGAGGCTTACGGTCCCTTTGAGAGCTTCGAGCAGGCGGGCGACTGCGACCGCATCATCGAGATCTGGAATCTCGTGTTCTCGCAGTTTGACAGCGACGGCAAGGGCAATTACGCCGAAATGGCACACAAGAACATCGACACCGGCATGGGGCTCGAGCGTCTCGCCTGCGTGATGCAGGGCGTCGACAACCTCTTTGAGGTCGATACCGTGCAGAATATCATGAAGCATATCAGCGAGATCGCCGGCGTCACCTATAAGCAGGACGAGAAAAAGGATATCTCCCTCCGCGTCATCACCGACCACATCCGCTCGACCGTCTTCATGGTCGGCGACGGCATCACCCCGGCAAACGAGGGCAGAGGCTATGTCTTAAAGCGCCTGCTGCGCAGAGCTGCCCGTCACGGCAGACTGCTCGGCATCAACGAGCCGTTCCTCTACAAGGTCGCAGAGACCGTTATCCGTGAGAGCGGCGACGCTTATCCCGAGCTGCGCGACAAGCAGGACCTCATCATCAAGATCATCCGCTTTGAGGAGGAGAGCTTCGCCCGCACGATCGACCGCGGCACCGAGATGCTGACCTCCGTCATCGCGAGCCTGCGCGAGAGCGGCAGAACCGAGATCGCGGGCAAGGATGTGTTCACGCTCAGCGACACCTACGGCTTCCCGCTCGACCTGACTGCGGAAATGGCGGCAGAGCAGGGCATGACCCTCGACGAGGAGGGCTTCTACGCACTGATGGAGGAGCAGAAGCAGCGTGCAAGAGCCGACCGTGCCTCCAAGGTCAAGACCTCGTGGGGCGGCGACGCAGCTGTGCCGAAGGGTCTCGCAAAGACCGTCTTCACCGGCTACGGCAAAACGACCGACAACGCGAAAATCCTCGCGATCATCGCGGACGGCAAGGCGGTCGACACGCTCGAGGCGGGCACCGATGCCGTGCTGATCCTCGACACGACGCCCTTCTATGCGGAGAGCGGCGGTCAGGTCGGCGACACCGGCGAGATCAATATTTACGCAGAGGGCGAGGCTGAGGTCACCTTCGGCGTCTCCGATACGCAGAAGGGCGGCGACGGGCAGTATCTGCACATCGGCGCGCTCGAGGAGGGCACGCTCCATGTCGGCGACAGCGTCACAGCCGTGGTCGATGCCGAGCGCCGTGCCGCGATCATGCGCAACCACACCGCGGCGCATCTGCTGCAGGCTGCACTGCGCAGGGTTCTCGGCGACCATGTGCACCAGTCCGGTCAGCTCGTCAATGCGGAGCACTGCCGCTTTGACTATTCGCACTTCTCCGCGACCGAAAAGGACGAGCTCAGCCGCGTCGAAAAGCTCATCAACGAGGAGATCCTCAAGGCACTGCCGGTCACGACCGAGGAAATGCCGATCGAGGAGGCAAAGAAGCTCGGCGCGATGGCGCTCTTCGGCGAGAAATACGGCGATGTCGTGCGCGTGGTCACGGCGGGCGACAGCTCGGTCGAATTCTGCGGCGGCACGCATGTCTCCAACACCGCACAGATCGGTCTGTGCAGGATCGTCTCCGAGAGCTCGGTCGCGGCAGGCGTCCGCAGGATCGAGCTGGTGACCGGCGCCAATGTGCTCAGGCTCATGGCGCAGAACGACGCGCTCCTCAGCGATGCGGCACATGCGCTCAAGCTCGCCAATCCGGCAGAGCTGCCTGAGAAATGCGCGGCGATCAGCACGGAGCTGCGCGAGGCACAGCGCGAGATCGACCGTCTCAATCAGAAGATCGCCAACAGCATGCTCAGCGGCATTTTCGAGAATCCGGACGTTATCGAGGGCATCAAGGTGGTTTATCTGACGCTCAGCGATGTCAAGCCGGATGTGCTGCGCCGCATCGGTGACCAGATCCGGGATCAGGAGAAGGATTTCATCGCCGTGCTCACAGCCGTCAACAATGACGGCGGCAACTTCTACTGCGTCTGCTCGAAGAGTGCGATCGAAAAGGGCGCACATGCCGGGAAGATCGTCCAGCGCGTCGCGGCAGTGACCGGCGGAAAGGGCGGCGGCAGACCTGACACCGCAATGGGCGGCATCGGGAAAAAATACATGGTGGACGAAGCGCTTGAATCGCTCAACGGCATCGTTCAGACCATGCTGACACAGGCGTAACGAAGGAGGCGGCACGGTATGCGCGTCACGATTCGTGCCGCACATCCGCAGGACGCGAAGGCGATCTCCGGGCTCATCCGCGATACGCTCGGACTGCCGGTCTCGGCCTCGGAAACGGCACATGTGCTGGCAAGACTCTGCCTCAGCCCCCGCAGCCGCGTCTTCTGCGCGGTGGTCGACGATCTGACGGTCGGGTTCCTGCATGTCAGCGATTACGATACGATTTTAATGCGCGAGCCGCTCAAGGTCGTCACGGCAATGGCGGTTTCGCGCTCCTACCGCCGCGTCGGCATCGGCACGGCACTGCTGCGGCGCGCCGAGCGCTGGGCGACCGAATCCGGGGCAGTCGGCGTGCTGCTCCATGCGGGCTTCGGCAAGGAGACAGAGGCGTTCTTCACTGCCTGCGGCTATTCCGCCGAGCTCCCCGGACCGCAGTTCCGGAAAACGCTCGCTGGGGCACCGAAGGAATAGCGGAACGGGATTCCGGCAGGAGTTCAAGTTAGGAGTTAGGAGTTAGAAATTAGAAGTCAGAAGCTGTTCCGTTACTGCTTGACTTCCTACCTGCTCCCTCCTGCCTCCTGCCTTCAATTCCGCATTCATCATATCAGGGAGGTTTTATCATGGAAAACTGCTTATTCTGCAGGATCATTGCCGGGGAGATCCCGAGCACCAAGGTCTACGAGGACGAATTCGTCTATGCGTTCAAGGATATCAACCCGATCGCGCCGGTGCATATCCTCTTTATCCCGAAGCAGCATATTTCGGGCGCCTCTGCCGTCACGGCGGAGAATGCGGACGCCGTCGGCAAAATCTTCACCGCGATCGCGAAGGTCGCCGCGGAGCTCGGGCTCGAAAAGGGCTTCCGCGTCGTGACCAACTGCGGTGAGGACGCCGGACAGACCGTGCCGCATCTGCACTTTCACCTGCTCGCCGGCAAGCCGATGGGCTGGTCGGTTGACAGCGGCGTGTGAAGCCGGCAGAAACGGTCTCTGAACCGCGTGCGAATCCGGGCGCGAGCCGTAAACGGAGAGCCGGCAGCAGGGTCTGTGCCCGCGGCGTGGAATGCTTCACGTTCGCATGGGGTGCGGGTCTGCTGTCGGCATTTCTGCAATATGGCAGTGCCGCCGCGGCAGCCGGGCTCTGCCTGCTGCTGCTCGGGCTGCTGAGCCTGCTTCGGAAGGAATTTCCGCCGAAATACCGCATCGGGATATTCTGTATCGCCGCGGGACTGCTGCTTTCGGCGGCGGTCTGGCTGAGCTATGACATGCTGCACCGCCGCCCGCTGCTCGGTCTCGACGGGCAGACCGTCACGCTCTCCGGCACGGTGCGCGGCAGCACGGCACGCACCGGCGACCGTGTGCGCTATACGCTCGGTGCCGCACCGGACGGGCGCCGCACGCAGATCGAATGGTATGCCGGGAGCGACGTGCCGCCGCTGAAGATCGGCGACCGCGTGACGCTGCATGCCGAACTCACGCGCTATACCTCCGATTACCGTTATCACACGGCGGAGACCGCAGAGGCGCGCGGGCAATATCTGTGCTGCTACAGGGCAGAGATCGTTGAGATCGACGAGGATACGGGCTTTTCGCTGCGGCGGACACTGCATGATTACCGCAGCCGCCTCACCGATGTCATCCGGCAGCACATGTCCGGAGAAGCAGCGGGGCTCCTGCTCGCGATGCTCTTCGGCGACAAAGCCGCACTCTCCGACACTGCACGGCTCGCACTCTATCGCACCGGCATCGGGCATGTGACCGCGGTGTCGGGGCTGCATCTGGTCTTTCTGTGCACGCTGCTGACCTTATTGCTGCGGCGGCTTCATGCCGGTCCGCGCACACAGCTGCTCGTCAACGGCGCCGCCGTGCTGCTGTTTTCGCTCACGGTCGATTCGGCTGTCTCGGTGCAGCGCGGCACGGTCATGATCCTGCTCTATTACTCCGCGCCGCTGCTGGGGCGCAGGACCGACACGCTGCGCTCGCTGTGCATTGCCGTGCTGCTGTGCACGGTATTCACGCCGTATGTCATCGGATCGGCGTCCTTCTGGCTGTCGGTCTCGGGCGTATTCGGCATCGGTGTTGCCGCACCCTATATGACGAAGGGGCTGCGCGTTCCGAATCTGCTGCGGCGTTTTCTGCAGATGTGCTGTGTGGCTGCGGCGGTCTTTCCGGCATCGCTGCTGCTGACGGGGGAATCCTCGCTGATCGCGCCGTTCAGCAATCTGCTGATCCTGCCGCTCGGCGTCTGTGCGGTCTATCTGGGACTTCTGCTGTTCTGCACGGGCGGGCTGACTGCCTTTCTGCTGCCGCTCGCCGGGCTGCTCTGCACCGCGATGATGCATCTGGCAGAGCTGGCGGCGTCGCTGTCGGTTTCGCATGTCGGTGCAGCGACCCTCGCCGTGCGCACTGCACTGGTCATTCTGACGCTGACGGTGCTGCTGCTCTTTGCACTGCGCGCTTCTCCGCGGACAATCGCGGCGACGGTGATCGGTGCGGCGATCGTGCTCTTCGGGCTCGGCAGATATGAGCGTCAGCTCAACATGCACCGCATGCATATTGCCGTGCTCGGAGAGAAAACCGACACTGCACTGGTCATCCGCGCGGACGGGCACACGCTCATTGCCGACCTGACCGGCGGCAGCAGAACCCCTGCCTATGTGCAGCGCTTTCTGCGGGACAATGCCCTGACGGATATCGACGCGCTGGTGCTGTCCTCTGCCGCGAATGCCGCGGGCTATCAGTCTGTGCTGACGGGCTGCGAGGTCGGGAGGGTGTTTGTGAAGACGGGGGAGCCGTGGCGCGCCGATGCAGAGATCTGCGGCGTCCGGGCGGAATTTGCAGAGCGCGGTATGGTCTCGGCGGATTTTCCCGATTTTTCGTTCGACAGCATGCCGCTGAATACAACGGTCATGTATCACGGCAGGACAGTCATTGCGCTGCCTGCGGACGGGCATCCGGTCTTTGCGGACCTCATCATCCGCTACGGCGAGGGCGATCTGATACAGGACAATCTCGGTCTGCAGATCGTTCCCGCGCTGCAGGGCAGCAATCAGCTCTGGACCCTGACCGAGGACGGGCAAATTCGCCGCATCATGCTCGAATAGCGCCCGGAGCCCGGGCTGGCGTTTTGGCTCCGCAAGCCGTTTTGCATCCTCACCCAATTTTCGTGACTGCACGGCGCTAAAGCACCTTCTTGGGGGTCGATACTCCCAGCGGGGAGCCCCCGCGGGCAGCCCGGAGCCCGGGCAGGCGTTTTGGCTCCGCAAGCCGTTTTGCATCCTCACCCAATCTTCGTGACTGCACGGCGCTGTTCGCGCCTTCTGATAGGTCAATTCTCCCAGTTCTTTTCTCAATCAGCAGAAGAAGTGAAAGCAACGGAACAACTCCTCACTCCTCACTTCTCACTCCTCACTTGCCATTTCTCATTTCTCATGAAGGAACCGAGGTGAATCTCATGCCGAATCTCGCACCCGCAGACCTTCTGCGCGAGATCGCTTCCGAAAAGCCGCCGCAGCGCGTATTCATCTGCGGCGAGGATACCGCTGCCGTCGTGCAGCTCGAAAAGCGCATCCTCAAAAAGCTCACCGACGGCGACCCGCTCGCCTATTCCGCCTTTGACGGACAGGCGCCCGATCTCGACCGCATGGCGGATGCCTGCGCCTTCTGCCCGATGTTCCAGCCCTGCAACGTCATTCTCCTGCACGATCTCGACCCCGATTCCGTGCCCGCTGCCGGCATCGACACGATGCTGAAAATTTGGAGCGACCTGCCGTCTCAGGCGATCGTGCTCGTGGTCATGCGCACGCTCCCCGCCTATGAGATCAAGCGCGGCGCACCGGTCTTCCTGCAAAAATTCAAGAAGATCACGGCGTTTTTTGAGAAGCAGGGCGTGCTCTGCATCTGCGAGAAGAAAAACGCGATCCAGCTGGGCAAGCAGATCATGGACCGCGCCAAGCGCCACGGCTGCGAGATCAGCCGGCAGGACGCCGAGCTGCTCGCGAACCGCTGTCTGTGCGATTCCACGCTGATCCAGTCCGAGCTCGACAAGCTGATCGCCTGCGCCGACGGTGAACAGATCACCCGCGCGATGCTCGACGCGCTGACCGCCGAGCTGCCCGATGCCGACGCCTTCCGCCTTGCACGGGAGATCACGGCGGGGCACGGCGCCGCCGCACTGCACATGCTCGCCGACCTGACCGCGAAATCCGAGGACACCAAAACGATCCTCGGGCTGCTCACGATCATCAGCAACGCCTTCACCGACCTCTACCGCGCCAAGCTCGGTGCCGGCTGCGCCAAGCAGACCGACGCGGTCACGGCGGATTTCAACTATCCGAAGAACCGCGAATTTGCCGTGCGCAATGCCATGCGCGACTGTGCGAAAATTTCGCTGCCGCAGCTGCGCACCTGTGTCCGCATCCTGCGCGAGACCGACAAGAGCTGCAAATCGACCCGCACCCCGCCGCGTCTGCTGCTGGAGCAGGCGATCGTGCGGATGCTGCGCGTGCAGCGCGACGGCACCGAGGTGCTGCGTTGAGCGGGAAGCGCCGGGTCAGACCGGCGATCGTCGTCGAGGGGAAATACGACAAGATTCGGCTCGATTCCGTGGTCGATGCGGTCATTCTCGTCACAAACGGCTTTCAGATCTATAAAAATGCCGGACAGCTCGATCTCATCCGGCACTATGCGAAAACGACCGGCGTCGTGATCCTGACCGATGCCGACGCAGCGGGCTTTCAGATTCGCGGCTATCTGCGCGGCGCGATCGCGGAGGGCGACGTGCGGCATGTGTATATCCCCGGCATCCACGGCAAGGAGCGCCGCAAGGCGCAGCCCTCCGCGGAGGGTCTGCTCGGGGTCGAGGGCATCGGCGGCGAAACGCTGCTTGCCGCGCTCGACCGCGCAGGCGTCTTTGACGAGACCCCGCCCGACCGCCCCAACGACATCACGACCGCGGTGCTCTATGCACACGGGCTCGCGGGCACGCCGGACTGTACCGCGCGCCGGCGCAGACTGCTGCGTCAGATGGGACTGCCGGAGCGGCTTTCGGCAAAGGGGCTCTGCGAGGTGCTCTGCACAATGACCTCTGCGGCTGAGCTCGGCGATTTTCTCGCGCAGCATATTTGAATGCGGAATTGAAGGCAAGGGAGCAGGTAGGAAGTAGGAGGTAGGAAGTCGAGTTAGGAGTGAGCAGTGAGGAGTGAGGAGTTGTTCCGTCACTCCGGCGCGGAGCCCGCGCGGGCGATGTCACCCCCACTTCGGCAAATCTGCTCCCGCCGTGTTTTTTGCCCCCTCAAGGGGGGATTTGTCACAGCGTTTCAACGAATCATTCCGCATTCATCCTCTTGCCTTCTCATTCTCAACATTTCAAATTCGGCACACTGAAATCTTGAATTTCACAGAAGAAGTGAAGGCAACGGAACCATTTCTCATTTCTCACTTGACTTTCTATCTGATGAAACGGAGGCTTCTGATATGCTGCAAACACCCTTTGGCGCGGCGGAGATCCGGCTCGACGGCAAAGCGCTGCCGTATAACGCCGAAGCGGTGCCGCTTGATAACCGCTGCCCCGATCTTCCGGGGCGCTTCGGCATCACTGTGCACATTTCGCCGGACGGGCTGCCGCACACGCTCTCCTGTGTGCTGTCCGACCTGCCTGCATATGCGGAATCCGATATGGAATCGGGCGAGCGGCTCGAGCTCATCAGCTTTTATGCAGACGGCGTGAAGCTGTCTGTCGGCACGGAGGCAGAGGAGGGATTTTTCCCGAACGGGTATTACGACTATGACTGCGCCCATCTCGATCACGGCATGGCATATCTGATATTGCCGCAGACGAAAACAGAATCGTATACCTTCGGCATCGCATGGATCGACGGGGTTCCCGACCCGGATGACATCAACAACCCGCGTGACGTCCAGACATGGTTCGGCGCCGACCCGACGCTGTTCTGATGTTCACCCCCTGCCTTTCGCGCCGATGACGGAACAACTCCTCACTGCTCACTCCTCCCTGCTCCCTCCTACCTTTCGCACCGTGTACTGTGCGATATTGGGAGGCTTCGCGAAAGTCACCCGGAGGAAATCGCCCGCGCGGGCTCCGCGCCTCATTTCTCATTCTACCATGAAGGGTGGTGCTGCCGCATGACACCGGTTTCTCTGCCTGTGCTGCTCTGTGTCATTCCGCTGACATGGCTCGCGGCGGCGCTGCTGCCGCTGAGACGCAAGCCCATTGCGATGGCACTGGGCGGTCTCGCAATGACTGCCGCCGCCGGGGGAATGCCCGCCGTGCTGCTGACCGGATTGTCGGTCTGCACGGGCTGGCTCACGGTGCGTCTGCTGCCCGACCGCCGCAGACACCGCCGCCGTACCGTTCTGTACGGCATTTTCGGTGCGGTGCTGCAGCTTCTGCTGCTGATCCCCGGGGCACTGCTGCTGACGGGCGCCGCAAGGCTCCCGCTGCTGCTCTGCGTCATGCAGTCGCTCGACTGCATCCGGCTGCGCGTGCTCGGACAGATGCAGATTCCCGCGCTGTCGGCATTCTGGTATTATCAATGTGCGCTGCCGCGGCTCTTCTGCGGTCCGGTGCAGACCTATTCGGAGGCGGACCGGCAATACCGCAGCTGTGCGCCGTCGGTGCAGCTCGCCGGGCGCGGGGCACTGCGCTGTACGCGCGGGCTGATGCAGTGTGTGCTGCTCTCCGCGCCGATGTGTACGCTCTGGCGTGAGCTGACCGCACAGCATGCGGCGGTCTCTGCGGCGGACACATGGCTGCTGCTGACGGTTTTTTACTGCGCGGTCTATTACGCCGTGCGCGGGCTGGCGGAGCTCGGCACAGGGCTCGCCGCACTCATGGGCTATGTGCTGCCGGAGCCCTTCCGCGAGCCGGCTTTTGCAAGGTCGCTCGCCGACCTGACCGACCGCTGGCTGACTTGGCTGGCGCAGTGGTGCAGGCGCATGCTGCTCCGCGACGGCCTTCCGCTGGACAACGCCTCGTATTTTGTCCGCATGATGCTGCTCTTCTGCGTGCTCGGCAGCTATCTGCGCCCCGGGCTGCAGGTGCTGCTCTGGAGCGCCCTTGCCGCCGCACTGCTGACGCTCAGCCGTGCGCTGCGCCGCCGCGGTTTCACGCTCCCGCGCACCGCCGCAAAGATCGCGGTCGGGCTCTGCGTGCTGCTCTGTGCGGGGCTCATGCAGGCGGATTCGGTCACGGGGAGCATCGGCATGCTGCGCGCGCTGACCGGCGCAAACGGTCTGCTCTTCACCGGCGGAACGCTGTATCTGGTCAAGATCCACTGGGTCCCGCTGCTGCTCTCGCTGGTCGGGCTGCTGCCCTGCGGACGGATGCTCCGCGCGGCGATGCACAAAAGCCGCGTTCTGCGGCAAATGGGCAGCGTGCTGATTCCGCTCTGCGAGCTTGCAGTGCTGCTGCTCTGTATGACGGAGCTGCTCCGGCAATGGACAGCACAGATATGACACAGTCATTTTTATATCGAAAGGAAGTTACCCCCAATGGCACAGTTTACTCCGCAGGAATTTGAGATCATCGACATGCACGCACATATCTTCCCGCACAAGATCAGCGAGAAGGCGACAGAATCCATCGGTCAGTTCTACGATATCCAGATGCACTATTCGATCGGCGAGACCGAAAGGCTCCTCAAAGCGGAGCAGCAGATCGGCACAAAGCGGATGCTCGTCTGCTCCGTCGCCACGACCCCGAAGCAGGTCGTCTCGATCAACAATTTCATCAAGGAGGAGTGCGACGCGCACCCCGAGATGATCGGCTTCGCGGCGCTCCACGGCAAATTTGAGGATCTGGCAGGCGAGGTCGACCGCGTGATCGCGATGGGGCTGCACGGCATCAAGCTCCACGCCGATTTTCAGCGCACCCCGATCGACAGCCCCGCCTCCTACCGCATCTACGAGGTGATCGAGGGGCGGCTGCCCGTGCTCATGCACATGGGTGACTACCGCCACGACTATTCCCACCCGACCATGCTCGCGAAGGTCATGCGCGATTTCCCGCGGCTCAAAGTGCTCGCGTCGCATCTGGGCGGCTTCGGCGCATGGGACGAGGCGGAGGCAGTGCTTCAGGGCGGCGACAATATCCGCTTTGACACCTCGAGCGCGGTCGGTCTGATGAGCCCCGAGCGTGCCGTGCGCCTGATCCGGCATTACGGCGTGGACCGCTGCATGTTCGGCTCCGATTTCCCGATGTGGGACCCGCGCAAGGAGGCAGAACAGCTGCTCTCGCTCGGCTTTACCCGCGCGGAATATGAGCAGATGTTCGCAAGGACGGCAAAGGAATTCCTGAATCTCTGAGACAGGCATTCCGCGGCAGAGCAAAGGAGACCGCACATGAACAGCAAATCATCGGGGCGCCGGCGAAACAGCCCGCTCAGCACCATCATGTTCCTTCTGGGGGTCGGCGTGTTTTTCGCGCCGCTCACGGTCAGTCATGCACGCAAGGCGGCATTCCGCACAAAGGAGCGGCAGGTGCTGAAGGCGTTTTCGGAGGAGTTCCCCGCGGCAGAGGTCATCGAAACGACGTATGAAGGAAGTGCGTTCGCGCCCGACCCGGTGACGGTCTATGCGATCGACACGGAGCTCGGATTCCCGTTCATCAGCAATTATCACCATACGGACGGCTATGTCCGCAGCAAAACCGAGCTCGGCTGCTATGAGCTCCGGCTGAAGGCAAGGCAGTCGGCAGACCGCGTCGCAGCGCAGATACCGCAATATCTGTCGGGCAGCTACACGGTCCGGTTTGCGGCAGACGGTTCTGCGGGCTTTGCGGTCTTCATGGAGGAATCCGACCGCGAAACGCTGACTGCCCTCTGGAACGGTCTGCGTGAAGCGGCGGAGGGCGGCGGGACACCCATGTATTTTTCAATCATCTGGACGGAGCCCGACCTGCTGGAGCAGATGCTCAGCCGCCCGCAATCGGAGATCATCCGGGCGCAGCGCAATTACCGCAGCCTCGACCCCGACACCCTTGCCACACAGGTCCCGAACTTCTGGGAGGGAGGATGCTCCTCGCTGTTCTACGACTATGTGACAGACCCCGCAAAGGGCTTTGACCATATCGACCGGGCGTGTCAGTCCAATTCAATGGACCGCTTTGTGCGGCAGCTGCACAGCGACCCCGCGCGCACGGAATACATCATGACCGTCTTCAACGTCTGGTGACAGAAAGGAATACTTATGAAAAGACCTGTTTTCAACAAACGGCGCATTTTTCTCTTTGTGCTGCTTTTTCCGACGCTGCTTGCGGTCATCCTTCTGACCGTGCTTTCGGTCGGGGGCGGCACCGCGAAGGGCGCTGCAAAAAAGTGGCTGAAGGAGAACCGCCCGGAATCGGTGCTGCTGCACACTTCGGCGTTCACATCGACCGTTGACGGCGTGACGGAGAAATCACTTGTCTGCACCTGCATGGACACCAACACCGGCGTGATCTGGTCACAGGAATTTGTGCGCAGAAGCGGCAGCTGGACTGCCGAGGACGGCAGCGCCGATCCGTATGGCTATGCGCGCATGACCGACGGATATCAGAGCGTGATCCGGCTATCTGCAAGGTTCACCGAGCAGATGCTCCCCACGGCGGTCTATTCGCCCGACAGGGATCACGGACAATGCTGTCTCGTGGTGGCAGACCGGGTCGCACCGGAGCACCTCGCGGAGCTTTGGGCAAAGGTCTCCGCATGTGCCGCCGCCGATCCGACTGTATATGTGCGGTTCATTGCGGCACCGCAGCAGACCTGCGACGCACTGCTGAGCGCGGATCGCATCGGCTATCAGAAGAAGCACTATGACCGCGGCACGACCGGCACGGTGAGTGAGCTTGCGTGGATGATCGGAAAAAAAGCAAATCGCCTGATGACCTGCCTGCTGACGCAGCCGAGCGCTGAGGACAGCAAGGACCGGATCGTCTATGCCGGGACAACAGAGGAAGCGATCAAAAAGATTCAGGCGGAATCGTCGACCGATTCGGATACGGTGTGGGAGCTGACCGGCGAGGGCATCACGGCGTATACGTTTTCGTAATTCCCTTTTCGGGATTGTGTCGCCGAAAGCAACCGGAATTATTCAGGCAGGGGAAAAGCCCGGTCAGGAGTGAACAGTGAGAGATCCGGAATGCGGGATGCGCCCCGGTTCAGCGGCTCATCTCAGATCCCGGAACAACTCCTCACTCCTCACTTCTCATTTCGTCCTCCGCCTCGCGTATTCTGATTACTGTGATAAAAAAGGAGACCGCAATGCTGATATCCTGTACCGGCATCCACAAATTCTATAACGGCAACCATGTGCTCGATTCCGTGTCGCTGACCGTTGAGAACCGCGACCGCATCGGGCTGGTCGGCGACAACGGCTGCGGCAAATCGACGCTGCTGCGCATTCTCACCGAGCGCGAGCTGCCCGACGCCTTTGCGCACGACGAGCCCGCGATCGCAAGGGCGACCGGACTGCGCATCGGCTATCTCGCGCAGAATGCCGGGCTCGACGGCAGCCGCACCGTGCTCGAGGAGATGTCCGCCGCCTTTCAGCCGCTGCTCGAGGCGCGCGCGGAGATGGAACGGCTCGAGCAGAAAATGAGCACAGGCACGCTCTCCGATGCCGAAACCGACGAATATGCGCGGCTTTCCGCGTTCTTTGAGATCAACGACGGCTACACGACCGATGTGCGCATCCGCACCGTGCTCTACGGCATGGGCTTCGGCGAGGAGGCGCTGTCGCGGCAGGTCTCGGGCTTCTCCGGCGGTGAAAAGACCCGTCTGGCGCTCTGTAAGCTGCTGCTCGAAGCGCCCGATCTGCTCATTCTCGACGAGCCGACCAACCACCTCGATTTCCAGACCGTCGGCTGGCTGGAGGATTACCTCAAAAGCTGGCGCGGCGCGCTGCTGATCGTCAGTCACGACCGCTTCTTCCTCGACCGCCTCTGCACGAGCATCTGTGAGCTCGAGCACGGGCAGCTGACGCGCTACAAGGGCAGCTATACCGCCTTTGTGCGGCTGCGCGAGGAATCGCGGGAGCGGCAGCAGAAGGAATATGAGGCGCAGCAGCGCGAGATCGCAAAGCTCGAGGACTATGTCGCGCGGAACAAGGTGCGCGCCTCGACGGCAAAATCGGCGAAATCGCGTGAGAAGCAGCTCGAGAAGATCGAGCGCATCGACCGCCCCTTTGCCGCCGCGAAAACCGCAAGGCTGCAGTTCACCTATGCGGTCGTTCCGCCGATCGACCTGCTCGAGGTCAGGGGCGTCGACCTGACCGTCGGGCACGGCACGCAGCAGAAAACGCTGATGGAGAATATCTGCTTCACGGTGCGCCGCGGCGAAAAGGTCGGCATCATCGGCGAAAACGGCGCGGGCAAATCGACGCTGCTCAAGGTCCTGCGCAATATCCTGCCGCATAAGGGCTTGGTGCGCTGGGCGGCAGGCACGCGGTTGGGGTGCTTTGAGCAGGAGAGCGAATCGCTCAACCCCTACGCGACTGTCTTTGACGAGCTGCACGACCGCTATCCCGCCCTCAGCGACTTTGAGGTGCGTTCGCTGCTCGGGCAGGTGCGGCTCACCGGCGAGAATGTTTTCAAGGAAACCGGCGTGATCTCCGGCGGCGAGCGCGCGAAGCTCTGCTTTGCGATCCTGATGATGGAGCACGGCAATGTCCTGCTGCTCGACGAGCCGACCAACCACCTCGACCTTTCGACCAAGGAGATTCTCGAGCAGGCGCTTGCCGATTTTGACGGTACGATTCTGTTTGTCAGCCACGACCGCTATCTGCTCGAGCGCATCGCTGACCGCCTGCTGGTGATGGAAAACGGCGCACTGACGCCGTTCGCGGGCAAATTTGCGGCATATCAGGAGCAGGTGCGCCGCAGAACCGAAGCCGAGGAGCAGGCAGCCGCCGAGGAAAAGCAGCGCAGAGCCGCAGAAAAGGCGGCGGAATCCGCGAAAAACAGCTTCCGCTCGAAGGAGGACCGTGCAAAGCAGGCAAAGCGCCGCGCCGAGCAAAAGCGCATCGAGCAGGAGATGGAGGCTTTGCAGCAGGAGCAGACCGCGCTGCAGGCGTCGCTCTCGGACGAAGCGGTCACGGGCGATTATGAAAAAATGCAGGCAGTCTGCACCCGCCTTGACGAGATCAGCCGCACGCTCGACGAGCTCCTTGAGCAGCTGATCGAGCTGGAGGAAGCGTAGAAGTTCGGTGCAAGGATTTCCGCACGGAGGAAAGGAGCAGAGCCGTGGAGTTTTACGATGTGATCAACAGCCGGAGAACGGTGCGCGAATTCGAGCCGGAAGCCGTTCCGGAAGAGGTGCTCGGGCGCATTCTGTCCGCAGCCTTCCGCGCGCCGACCAACGACCACATGCGCGACTGGCATTATATCGTTGTGCAGGACAGAGCGACGGCAGCCAGATTGCTGAATATCATTCCGAGGGGCATTTCCGACGCGGATATGGAGCAGCTCATCCGGGACTGGAATCTGAACGACGAGCTGCAGCAGGCGTGCTACCGCAGCGCTGTCCCGAAGCAATACCGGATGCTGTCTGAGGCGGCGGCGATTCTGGTTCCGCTCTTTGCGCAGAAAACGGATATTCTGCACCCGGAAAATCTCTCACATCTGAACGGCTTTGCGTCGATCTGGTGCAGCATCGGGCATGTGCTGCTCGCCGCAGCAGCAGAGGGATACGGCTGCTGTCTGCGCGTTCCGCTCGGAGATGAGGGCGCGCACGCGAGAGCGGTTCTCGGCTTTCCCGCGGACTATCTGATGCCCTGCCTCATCGGTATCGGCAAGCCGAAGGCGGGTCTCGCGCCGGTCCCGCAGAAGGAGATCGACCTCAACACGCGCATTCATCGGGACAAATTCTGAGCTGCCCGGAGCGCGGAGCCCGGGCTGGCAATTTGGCTTCGCGGGTCTTTTTTCATCTCCTCCCAGTTTGTGCGACTGCACGGCGCTAAAGCGCCTTCTTATGGGTCGATTCTCCCCGTGCTTCTCACAATCAGCAGAAAAAGTGAAAGTAACGGAACAACTCCTCAGCCCGGAGCCCGGGCTGGCAATTTGGCTTCGCGGGTCGTTTTGCATCTCCTCCCAGTTTGTGCGACTGCACGGCGCTAAAGTGCCTTCTTATGGGTCGATTCTCCCCGTGCTTCTCACAATCAGCAGAAAAAGTGAAAGTAACGGAACAACTCCTCACTTCTCACTCCTAACTGCTCACGCACTTCCTCCCTCCTACCTCGCCATTTCTCATTCCGCATTCAAACAAAAGGGTGGTGAACGTCATGCTCCGTCTTGAAAATATCCCGCTGCCGCTGGACTACACCGACGACACGCTGAAAAAGCGCGCCGTGCACAAGCTGCGCTGCCGCATGAGCGATATCCGCAGTGTGAAGCTCTTCCGGCGTTCGGTCGATGCGCGGAAGGATGTGCATTTCATCGCTGCCCTCGACGTGACCGTGCGCGATGAAGCCGCGCTCCTGCGCGCGCTGCCCCCGACCGTGAAGGTGCGGCAGGTGACGCCCTTCACGCTGCCCAAATATCCCGCCGTGAGATCGGCGCATCCGCCCGTTGTGATCGGCGCGGGACCTGCGGGACTCTTTGCGGCGTGGGTGCTGGCGCAGGCGGGGCTCTGCCCGGTGCTGCTCGAGCGCGGAAAGCCCGTCGCAGAGCGGCAGAAATCGGTCCGGCAGTATTATCTGACCGGAAAGCTTGACCCCGAGAGCAATGTGCAGTTCGGCGAGGGCGGCGCGGGAACCTTCTCGGACGGCAAGCTCAACACCGGCACGCACAGCCCCTATATCCGGCAGGTTTTGCAGACGCTTGCAGACTGCGGCGCACCCGAAGAAATCCTCTGGCAGGCGATGCCGCATGTCGGCACGGACAAGCTCGCGGAATGTATCCCGGAGCTGCGCAGACGCATCGAGCAGCACGGCGGCAAGGTGCTCTTTCAGGCGAAATGCACCGGCATTACCGTGCAGAACGGCGCAGTCGTTTCGGTGGAATACGGGCAGAACGGCAAAACAGAAACGCTGCGCACCGACCGGGCGATTCTCGCAGTCGGGCACAGCGCGCGGGATGTATTCACATGGCTGCACGGAATGGGCGTCGAGATGGCACAGAAGCCCTTTTCGATCGGCGTGCGCATTGAGCATTTGCAGCGCGAGATCGACCGCCTCTGCTACGGAAAATCGGCAGGGCACCCGCGGCTCGGCGCCGCAAGCTATAAGCTGGTCGCGCACGGTGCGGTCGCAGAGCCCGGACCCCGCCAGCGCACGGTGTATTCGTTCTGCATGTGCCCGGGCGGATTTGTGCAGGCGGCGGCATCGGAGCCCGAAACGGTCGTGACCAACGGCATGAGCTGCTTTGCCAGAGACGGCGAAAATGCGAATTCCGCGCTGCTGACGGTCGTTTCGCCGGAGGATTTCGGCGCGGATGACCCGCTCGCCGGGATGCGGCTGCAGCGGCAGATCGAGCAGGCAGCCTATCGCGCAGGCGGCTGCACCGGCAAGGCGCCGGTCACGCTGCTGGCGGATTTCCTCAAGGGGCAGCAGTCGCAGGCATTCGGCAGCGTGCAGCCCACCTATCCGCTCGGGACGGTCTTTGCGCGCCCGGAGCGCTGTCTGCCGGAATTCGTCTGTCAGTCGCTGCGGCAGGCGATCCCGATGATGGAGCGCGGGCTGCACGGCTTCGTCATGCCCGATGCCGTGCTCACTGCCCCGGAGACGCGGTCGTCGTCGCCGGTGTGCATCTGCCGCGATCATGATACGCTCGAATCGGTCTCCCTGCGCGGGCTCTACCCCTGCGGCGAGGGCGCGGGCTATGCGGGCGGCATCGTCTCCGCCGCCGTGGACGGCATCCGCTGTGCCGAGCAGGTGCTTGCGGCGTTGCGGGCGGAGTGATGCTGCGCGCCGAGATCAGCAATTTCTCAGAACGGCATTTCCCGCTTCAATTCTCAGAAGGGAGTGTATTTCTATGGATGAAACCGATATCCGGCTCTCCGAGCTGGAGGACCGTGTCGAGGAACTCGAAAAGCTCCTGGGCATGCTCTCTGTACAGATGAAAAAAACCGAGGCTGCGATCCTTGCGTTCTCCGAGCAGGCGGACAGCCTTGCGCACGAGCTCACCGAGCTGCAGCAGCGCACCGATCAGATCAGTGCACGCACCGGTCAGCTCGAGCAGACCGTCTCGGGGCTGGACGACGATATCAACGACACGATCGAGGATTTCAACATTCTCTCCGATGAGATGCACCGCCGCTGGCACAAGCTGCTCGCAAGGCAGGAGCAGCAGCGCTGGGACGAGCCCCGCCGCCGCACCCGCCGTGAGGCTGACGACCGCTATGACGGGGATGACGACGGCGACAGTGACGATGCTGCGGAGGAGGACGACGACGACTGAGCCTGACCCGCGCTGCACCGAATCGTCTGCATCGGCATAAACTGTATCACGGGCTGCCCCGTGCGCCCGGAATATGCCAAGGAAAGAGTGATCTCCATGATGATCGATGCAAGTCTCGGGCGTGCAGGCTGCGGCGGCTTTCCGCCCTGCGGTCAGGGCGCTGCCGGAATGCCCTTCCCGGGCTTTCCCGGCGGAAGACCGGAGCCCGCGCCGGTGCCCTGCCAGACGCCTCCGCCGCCCGCTGCCGATGCGCTGAGCATCCAGCTCTCGACCACGCAGACCGGAATTGCTGCCGGTGCCGTGCTGCCGCTGGGCGCGAGTGTCCGCCAGATCGGCTGTGCCCTGCGCTATGACACCGCCAACCACGCCGTCACGGTCACGGAGCCGGGCGTGTATGTTTTCAGGTGGCAGGTGCTGGTGCAGTCTGCCGATGCGGCAGCAGATGTTGTGATCTCGCTGCAGTCGCTGGACGGCACCGCAGTGCTGGCTTCCTCCGGCGCGATCGCGGTCCCCGCTGACGGCGGCGTGCTGATCGCAGGCTCGGCGGTGGCGCAGCTTCGCCCGGGCACCTCGTGGGCGCTGGTCAACAACTCCGGCACAGCGATCAGCCTGCCCGCTGCCGGAACCGCACCGGCGGCATTTGTCGGTGCCGAAACGGTTTACCGTCTTGCAGAATAATGCTTTTCTCCTCCCTTCCGTCTCCGCACGGGAGGGAGGAAACTATTCGCGGGCTGCCCGGAGCCCGGGCTGGCGATTTGGCTCCGCAGGTCTTTTGGCACGTTCTCCCAATTCACGTTATTGCACGGCGCTGGCGCGGCGGGGAGCCCCCGCTGGCGATTCCCTCCGGGTACTTTTACGCGGAGCCTCCCAATTCACGTTAATGCACGGCGCTGGCGCGGCGGGGAGCCCCCGCTGGCGATTCCCTCCGGAGACCTTTACGCGGAGCCTCCCAGTTTCGTTCAATGCACGGCGCTGGCGCGCCTTCTTATGGCGCGATACTCCCAAAATCGTTCTCAATCAGCGGCAGAAGTGAAGGTGATGGAACAACTCCTCACTACTCACTACTCACTTCTAACTCGACCTCCTCCCTGCTCCCTCCTCCCTGCTCCCTCCTCCCTGCTCCATCCTCCCTGCTCCATCCTCCCTGCTCCCTCCTCCCTCCTCCCTTCTGCCTGAATCGCAGGTTTTCCGCATCGGTCACTTCTTTGTGAAATCGCCCATTGCGTTTTTCGCAATAATGTGCTATAATATTGTGGGGACATGTGTCCCGATCTGAGGAAAGGAATCAATCACAGTATGAATCAGGATATTCAGAAGCTCACCGAAAGCATCGGCAGCGTCATCGTCGGCAAGGAGTCCGTCATTCACTGCGTCATCGCAGGGCTGCTCTGCAGCGGTCATATTCTGATCGAGGACGTGCCCGGCGTCGGCAAGACCCAGCTCGCTGCGGCGCTTTCCCGCTCGGTCGGCGGCAGCTTCAACCGCATTCAGCTCACACCGGACGTCATGCCGTCCGATATCACAGGCTTTTCGATGGTCAATCAGCAGACCTTTGAGCTCGAATTCCGTCCGGGTGCCGCAATGTGCAATTTTCTGCTCGCAGACGAGATCAACCGTGCCTCCCCGAAGGTGCAGTCGGCACTGCTCGAGGTCATGGAGGAGCACCAGATCTCCATCGACGGCGTGACCCACAAGCTGCCGCAGCCCTTCATGGTGCTCGCGACGCAGAATCCCGTCGAGACCTACGGCACCTATCATCTGCCTGAGGCGCAGATGGACCGCTTCTTCATGCGCATCAGCATGGGCTACCCCAGCGAGGAGGAGGAGCTGCAGATTCTCTCGCGCACGGAGCACCACAACCCGCTCGAGAACATCAGGGAGGCGGCACTGCACCCCGAGGATATCCTCCGGCTGCAGAAGGAGGTCGAAAAGGTGTTCGTCAGCGACCCGGTCAAGCATTACATCCTGCAGATCGTTGCGGCAACGCGCACGCACGCGGCACTGACGCTCGGTGCATCACCGCGCGGCTCGATCGCACTCTATAAGGCGGCGAAGGCAAATGCCTTCCTCAGCGGCAGGGATTTCGCACTGCCGGACGATGTCAAGGAAATGGCGGAATCGGTGCTCGCACACAGACTGATTCTCTCGCCGAAGGGCAAATCGCAGCTCGGGAGCGCTGCCGCGGTCATCGCGGAGGTGCTCGCTGCCGTGCCCGTGCCGATGGAAGCAAGCGCATGACGCTCGGGTATATCTGCGCGATCGGGCTCGCGGTCGTGTTCATGCTCTATCTCGACGGCTCGATCGGCGTGATGATGCTGGCGTTTCTGCTGCTCATGCCGGTGATCTCGCTGCTGATGACCCTGATCGTGCGGCGGTATATCGGCGTGACGCTCACACTGCCGGACAGCTCTGCCAAGCAGCACGAGGTCACGGCGGTGCTGCGCGTGACCAAGCACACGAGGCTGCCGATGCCCTTTCTGCGCCTGCTGATCACGGCAGATGCGCATTTTGACCCGCTCAACCCCGAGGCGGACCCGCTCCCGGACCGCCCGCAGCGCGAGGAATCGGGCTCGGAGCTGCGCTACCGCCGGGCACTGCGCTATTGGGAAAGGCTGCGGCGCCGGCAGCTCGCGCCGGAATCGCTGCCCGTGTGCCTTTCAATGGGCTTTGCGGAATCTGCGGACTATAAAATCCGCCTCAACCCGCGCTACTGCGGCAAGGGCAGGGTGACGGTCGGCGCGCCGGAGCTCTCGGATTATCTGGGGATGTTCCGCTTCCGCATGAACAGGGAGCAGGCGGATATCCCCACGGCGGCGTGCAGCATGCTGATTTTGCCGGAGATCCCGAAGGTCAAGGCGAACAGCGAGCTGTTCCGCTCGGTGACGAACACCGTGCAGACCGCCGACGAGGAGACCGAATCGACGCCGACCTTTTCCGCCTCTGCGGCGCCCGGCTACGAGCACAGGGGCTATATTCCCGGCGACCCGCTCAAGCGCATCAACTGGAAGCTCTCCACGAAGCGGCATCAGCTCATGGTGCGGCAGGACGAGCCGATCGCGCTCGCAAGGCTGTCTGTCGTGATGGATTTCCGCTCCGACGACCGCAGCATTTCGGAGAAGGCGCGGCTGATGGAGGAGGAGCAGCTGATCGAGACGGCGCTCGGATTTCTCATGCTCTGCGCGGAATACGGCTATCCGTGCAGGCTCAGCTATATCAACGAGGGCGGCACATGGGACGATGTCCCGATCGACGACGGCGGACATCTCGAGAGCGAGGCGCTGACTATGCTTGCCGGCGGCTTCCGCGACGAAGCGGAGCTCGCCGGAGTTCCCGTGCTGCCGATGCAGGTCGTGCAGGACAGCGGCATTCTGCTGCTGTATTTCACGGTGCATCCCGATGCGGACACGGCTGCGGAGCTGGGCGCGCTCTCTGTTCCGGCATATCTGATCGTGCCGCTCGCACATGCCGGTGAGGCGGTCACGCCGAAGGACGGCGCACTCTGGCTGGTCACGCCCGAGCGCGAGCTGGTCGCGGCAAACGAGGGATGATCCCTCTGGGCTCCCCGAATCGGATCGGGGAGCGATTCCCCTGAATGGGAGGGAGAATATGGTACAGACGCTGCGGATATACGCGCAGCAGGCATGGCAGAGCCGCCCTGCGCGCTGGCTGCGGATGCCGCGCAGGATCCCGATGTATTACGCGGTGACGATCCTCGCAAGCATCTTTTATCACTATGCGCCGAGCTGGACCTGGTTCTGGATCCTCAGCGGTCTGCTGATCCAGATCGGTCTGTTCCGGCTCTTCGATTTTGTCAAGAAGCACCCGTTCATCGGCGGCGCGCTCTATGTCGTTGCCGGCATGTGCACGCTGGGGCTCTCCTACTTCATGATGAACGCCGGCTTTGACGGTGCGCTGCTCTCGCCGGATGACCCGGCACAGCGCATCAACTTCTTCGTCTGGTTCATGACGCCGCAGTCGGTCCTCACGACGCAGTATGCGGGCTTCACCATCGCGCTCTATCTGCTGTTCGCGTTCTTCATCGGCTCGATCGTCTACTACTTCACGATGGTGCGCTACCGCGTGCTGATGTCCTTCATGACGATGCTCTTCCCCTTTGCGATCTACGCGAAGGAGAGCGAGACGATGCCGGTGCCCTGCATCATCCTGCTGTTCGTGTTCTATTTCGGCGTGATGATCTACTGCCGGCAGGCACATGCGGAGGACCCCGACGTCACAAAGTCATTCAGTGCGGCGCGGCGCGAGGGGCTGGTCATGCCGGGCAAAAAGTCGTCGTTCTTCGGGCAGCGCCCCGAGGTGCTCGACGGCAGATTCCTGAAGGCGGGCGGGATTTTTCTGATCGGCGCGAGCATCATCGTGCTGCTGGTGCCCAAGCCCACCGTGAGGGCGGACCGCCAGTTCCTCGACACGATGCTTGATCTGTCGGCGCTGTCCGATTACCTCGAGAGCGCGATCAGCGGCTTTGCCGAGAATACCGACGGCGGCAATTACACCGACCTGACCTTCACGCGGGCGCTGTATTATGTCAAGGCGGATGAGCCGCTCAATCTGCGCGTGCTCACCCAGACCGATTACAGCTACGCTGCCGATGCGTGGTCTGCGAGCAGCTTTGACCGACAGCCCGCCCCGGACGATTACCGCTACAGCGAGCGCGCAGGCTACCGCAGCGTCGCGCCCGATATCGACCCCGCGGCACTGGTGCAGCTGCTGCACACCGCCGCGAATGAGCATCCCGATTTTGCGGCGCGCTGGGGGCTGACCCAACTGGCTGATGAGACGGTCGAGACGGAAAAATACATCCGTCAGATGCGTGCGGAGGCTTCGAGCTATAATCTCGGGGTCTATCCCGCGCCGCTCGATGTGAGACAGGTGGGTCTGCCTTACGGCGGCATGTATCAGACCGGGACCGGCGTGATCTTCCGCTATCAGCAGTCGCGCGTGCTCCGCGAGAATTATGCGCTGCAGTATCTCAGCCCGACCTTCGCCGACTCGGCTGCGGCACAGGCTGCGATGGCGCCGTGCAGCACCGCGACTTGGTCTGTCCTGCTGCTCGATCTGCAGAATACGCTCGACGAGGACGACCCGCTGCAGGAGACCGTGCAGGCGGCGATCGAAAGCTGCCTTTCCGCCGCGGAATTCGGCGCGGCAGTCAGCAGCGAGACCCCGGAGAATATCCGCGCGCTCGCGCTGGAGCTGACAGAGGGTCTGCAGAGCGACTACGACAAGGCAATGGCGATCCGCCAATACCTGAAATACGGCACATTTATCTATTCGCTGGATTTTCCGATCACCGATCAGGACAATGTCGAGACCTTCCTGTTCAAAAACAGGACCGGCGTCTGCTATCAGTTTGCATCGGCAATGGCGGAGCTCTGCCGCGCGGCTGGGCTGTATACGCGCTTTGTCGAGGGCTATTCGATGTCGCAGAAATATGACCGCCTGACCGGAAGCTGGGATTACATCATCACGACCGACCACGGTCATGCATGGGTCGACGTGTTCATCGCGGGCTACGGCTGGATGAGCATTGACGCGACGGCAGGCAGCGTACAGGAGACCCGTGACGCGAACGACGTCAATGTCATCTCGACGCTGCAGATCGCGGGCTTTGTGATGCTGATCGCGGCGCTGCTCGCACTGGTGCTTGCGGTCTGGCTGATCCCGGCACTGCGCGAGGCGCTGTTCCGGCGCAGATTCCGCAGAAGGCGCGACGCAAAGGCAGTGCAGGCGGCGTTTGCGCGGCTGCGGAAGCAGTGGGACGCAGACCCTGCCGATACGGCGGCGGTGCTCTGCGAAAAGATGAGCGAATATTTGCAGGTCGACCTGACAGAGCTGCGGCAGGGCTTTGAGGAGACGGTCTATGCGGACCGGTGCAGCCCGGAGACCGCCGACCGCGTCTATGCAGCCTACTGCGCGGCGTATGACGCCTACAAGCCCGCCAGGCGTCGTGAGCGCAAGGCAGAGCGCGAGGCAAGACGCGCCGAACGCCGCAAAGCGATTGCGGTGTCTCCGACGGATTGATATTGGGGGCGCTGCCCCTATGGAATCCCGGTATGAGATCACGGGAGCGCAGCTTTGATAATACGGAAACCGAACCTCACGCTCAAACAGAATCGGAGACGATCTGATGATGCTGAAACAGAGAACGAAAGAAGGAGCACAGTATGTTGACTAGATACATCGGCATTGACCTCGGAACGGCAAACACCGTGATTTTCGCACGGGGCAAGGGGATCATCATCCGCGAGCCCTCGGTTGTCGCCGTCAACACAAAGACCGATCAGGTCTGCTCGGTCGGCAAGGAGGCGAAGGAGATCATCGGCAGAAGCCCGGGGTCGATCATCGCCGTGCATCCGCTGAAGGACGGCGTCATCGCGGATTTTGACATCGCGACCGCCATGCTGCAGGAGATGATCAAAAAGACGCTGCGCCGCACGCTCTTCACCAAGGCGCGCGTGCTGATCTGCATTCCGTCGGGCGTTACGGCGGTCGAGCGCAGAGCGGTCAAGGAGGCTGCGGAAAAGGCGGGCGCCAAGCCGGTCCAGCTCGTGCAGGCACCGCTGGCGGCAGCGCTCGGCGCGGGACTCAATGTCATGGAGCCCGCCGGCACGATGATCGTCGATATCGGCGGCGGCATGTGCGAGACTGCGGTGATCTCGATGGGCGGCATCGTCGCCTCGCGGAGCATCCGGGTCGCGGGCGATGCCTTTGACGCGGCGATCGTCAATTTTGTCCGCAAGAAGTACAATCTGCTGATCGGCGAGCGCACCGCGGAATCGGTCAAGCTCGGCATCGGCTCGGCATTTCCGGAGGAGCATGTCGCCACGATGGAGATTCGCGGGCGCAATCTGCTCAACGGTCTGCCGGAGAATATCAAGGTGACCTCCGAGGAGGTGCGCGAGGCGCTCTCGGAGCCGCTCAGCCATGTGCTCGACGCCATCCGCGAGACGCTCTCGCACACGCCGCCCGAGCTCTCCGCCGATATCATCGAGCAGGGCATCACGCTGGCGGGCGGCAGTGCGCTGCTGCGCGGCATGGACAAGCTCGTCAACCGCGAGACCGGTATGCCCGTTTACGTCGCGGAATACCCGCTCGACGCCGTTGCGGAGGGCACCGGCAGAATTCTTGAGCACCCCGACCGGTACGAGGAGCTGCTCAGCGAGGAGATCAGGTATTACTGATGCGCTGCGCTGAAAGAATAAAGAAGAAATAATAATGGCGGTATCGCATGTTTGCGAGCAAACTGCGCAGTTTTGCGCTGCAAAACGTGCGCTTCGCGGACGGATTTTGAATTGGGCGGATGCTGTTGCTTTTCCTTCTTTATTCTTTCTTGTTTTCGGATGAAGTCTGCTGTTGAAATTGTGTAAACAAAACAAATTGTGCGGAAAACACGCGGCTTTTCGCGGTGAACAGTTGACTTTTATTCTGAAGCGTGGTAAAATAAAAGTTGAAACTGAAATATGATGAAAGCGGTGAATCACCATGAAAACAACAGTCAGACGTATGCTCGCCGCGGTCGCCCTGCTGCAGACCGTTCTGCTCGCAGGCTGCGGCACCGGTGCGATCGGTCAGGCCGTGAGCACGCCCGATTCGTTCGCGGACACCACGCTGACCTCCGAGCAGACGACGACACAGACCGAGCAGACCGAACAGAGAAGCCTGACCGGACAGACTGATGCGTCTGCGGAGAGCACGGAGACCGCCGAGCAGACAACGGCGCAGACTGAGCAGACCACGACCGCCTCGACGACCGCCTCCGCGACTGCATCCGCGACGACCGTTTCGCAGGCGGCTTCCTCGACTACGGCATCCGCAACGACCACGACCGTCAGCCGCGCATCCGGCTCGTCCGGCTCGACCGCATCGCAGACAACGGGCACCGTCGGTTCGTCCGCCACGACCGTGACGACTGCCGCGACGACCGAGCAGCAGGGCGCCGTCACGACCAACGCCTACGGCAAATATACGCTCTCGGCGGAGGATCAGGCATTCCTCAAGCAGTGCGTGTTTGTCGGCGACAGCATCTGCTATGGGCTCGAGGTCTATAAGCTGCTGCCGGACAACAATGTGCTCGCGACCGGATGCGTCGCGGCGCGCAGCATCAACGACTACACCTTCAAAATCAACGGCAAGAGCTACGGCTATGTGCAGGGGCTTTCCATTCTCAAGCCGAAGTATGTGATCTTCTCGATGGGCATGAACGACATCAACATCACCTCCGCTGCAAAATACTGCGAGAACTACAAGAATCTGCTCGCGGCGGCACAGGCGGCTCTGCCCGACTCGAAGCTCTATGTCGCGTCGATCACGCCGATCTCAAACAACATCAAATTCTCGACGAACACGAAGATCGACACCTACAACCAGACCATCAAGGAGTATCTCGCGACGAACTATCCGGCATGGGGCTTTGTCGATGTGGCACCGCGGCTGAAGAATCAGTATAACGGGCTGATCTCCAATTACAGCTCCGGCGACGGCATCCACCTTTCGCCCGCGGCATACACCGCCTATCTCCTTCAGGTCTGCGAGCAGCTCAACCGTTGAGAAGCGAGAAATTAGAAGTTAGAAATGAGAAGCTAGAAGTTAGAAATGCACCGATTTCCACTTCACAAAGCAGCATAACAAAAAAGCGGTACGATTTTCGGTCGTACCGCTTGACTTTTTGCTCCCGATGTGCTATAATAGACTGATATCAAAAAAGAACCGCCGACGGCGATTCTTTCCCATATACATTATACCACATACGGTGTGATTTGTCAAGTGTCAGAATCAGAAAGGATGCGAACGCCAATGGATTTTCCGCTGTTGTTCACCGAACAGCTCGCCGCGCTTGCCCCTGCCCGGCAGAAGGCGCAGGTGCTGGCGACCAACCGCGCGGCAATGGGCAGCTACGGCATTCAGCTCACGCCAGACGAAGCCGCGATGATCGTCGCGGCAGGGCGCGAAGCGGTCAGGGCAGAGGGGCTTGTGCTCTTCGGCGGCGGCATCACGCCGAGGCTGATCCGCTGGTTTCTGCCGTCGGGCTATCTCGCGGGGAACCGCTACGCGCAGAATATCGCCGCGCTGACCGAAGCGTTCTACCGGCTGCGCGGTGCACTGCAGGAGCTCTATGACAAATCGGACGACCCGGACTGCGTGCTCTCGGACAACGCCCTGCTCGATTACATGTACCGCTTTTACACCTCGCCGCAGTGCGCAGGCGATGTCGACGAAATGGTCAGTCTTGCCGAGCGCATCCTGATTCCGGCAATGCGCAGGCTGCTCGCCAAGCGTGCGGAGGAGCGGAGCGCGGGCGGCTCGCATTACGGCACGGACTCCGAGCTGCTCTATGCCGACAGCTTTGCGGAGATGCGCGAGCCGACCGATCTGGAGCGCGAGGCATGGGCGGAGGATTTTGACCAGCGGTATCGCGCCGCCATGCGCAGAGATGTGTTCGGGCAGTATGAGGCGGACTATGTCGAGGACCCCGCCGACCGCTTCCGCGGGAGCGACGCCGAGGAGCTCGAGCGCATGCTGCTGCGGAATCCCGAGCTGCTGCTCCCGAGCGAATCGCAGGAGGCAGAGTGGGCAGACATGGTCGAGAAGTGGGAGGAGGAGGACGCACAGGATGAGTAATGCACTGGCACTCCGGGCGGAGTCGGGCGGGGAGCCGCTGCCGAAAAAGGCATATACGATGGCGCTGCTGCAGCGGGGCATGGAGAAAAACAGCATCCCGCAGGCAAGGCTGCAGGCGCTGCATCTGGCGCTGCACCGGGCGGCTGCCGAGCGCGCGGCACAGTATACCCGCGGGCGCAGCATGACGGTCACGCGCGGACAGGCAGAGGCGTTTTATATTTCGGTGCTGCACCAGCTCGACGCGGCACTGCTCTCCTATGGGTCGGACGCGGCGGCAGAGGAGGCACTCTGCGCCGAGGATACGGATGCGCTGCTCGCGAAGGGGCAGACCTGCATCCTGCAGTGCTATGAGGAGGCGAAGGACCGGTTCCGCCGCGCCTATCAGCTGACGAAGCCCTTTGCAACGTACTTCTTCCGCGAGCTGCTGAAGAGCTTTGCGCAGTTCACGACCGAATATGACGCGCGGTTCCGCTCGGACGCGGTCAAGGTCGATGAGGTCTATCCGCTGATGGCGGGCCGCCGCAGTGAGCTGCCGGGCGTGCTCGGTGTTCATGCGTATTATTCGGCGCTGCTGCTCGAGGGCGAGCTGCTGGCGATGTTTGAGAAGGCGCAGATCCACGCGCTGATGAAGCAATATGCGAAGCGCTATCTGACCTCATGGGATATGATCGCGGAGAGCATTGCAGACCTTGTGCTGCGGCAATGGCTGTGTCGGGCGCTGCTGCTGGACAGTGCACCGGAGCTTGACCTGCCCGCGGATGCCGCCGCAGTGCTGACGGAGCGGTATCGGCAGGTGCCGCCGGCGCAGATCGCGGATGAAATGCGGCGTGCGATCGCGGAGAGCGTGATTGCGGAGAATGCGGGCGTCTGTGCTTACTGCACCGATGCCGTGCCGTATTTTGCGGAGACACTGCACCGCCGCGTGACGGAGAACAATCTCCGCGGATGGATCAGCCCGGCAGGTGAGAAATGAGGAGTGAGGAGTGAACAGTTGTTCCGTCACCCGAGATCAGCTTTTGAAACGACGGTCGCATTATGGGGCTTGGCGCAAAAGCCACTTTCAAAAAACCGCGCCGACGGATACCGCAACTTCTCACTTCTGACTTGCATCGCTGATTTCAAAATCAAAAGCGGGAGAGACCTGATGTCCCTCCCGTTTTTTTGTTATGCTTCCGCCAGATGCGCCCGGATGTATTTGCCGGCTTCCTCCTGCGAGACACCGAGCGAGAATGCAAATTCCTCATCGAGCAGGCGTTCGGCGTCGCGGCGGGCATTGTCATCGGACGCCGAAATGCGCTTGCCGGTCTGCGAACAGCGCGCCTTGTGCTGCAGAATGCTGTGCACGAGCCGCAGCAGCGTTTCGGTGTCGCCTGTGCCGATCAGCCGCCGGAACTCCTGCCCGCGCTGCTTGCGGTCCTCGATCCACGGGATCGGCTCTGCGGTTTTCGCCTGCTGCAGCAGGGCATCGACCTCCTGCTTGGTCAGCAGGGGCTTGATTTTTCCGCAGAGGGTCGGGTTGTCCAGCGGGACGGACACCTCGACCGCCGGATTCCGGAGCGGCTTCAGCACATAGCATGCGCGTGCCGCTGTCTGCCCCGGAAAGGGAATCTCCTCGATACGGTCAATCCGGCAAATGCCTGTTCCTCCGTACTTGACATGTGCACCGACCGCAAATGCCTGACTCATTCTGATCCGCTCCTTTCGTAAAAATGCGATTTGCGTCCACTATTATTATAGCACAAAACCTCTTCATTTCTCAAGGGTCATTTTTCACAAAAATACAAATCGGAGCAGATTTCTGCGGGAATACGCAGGCAGGAGGGAGGAGGGGAATGCGGAATGAAAAGGCAGGAGGTAGCAGGTAGGAAGGCGGAGGTCGAGTTAGGAGGGAGCAGTGAGGAGTGAGGAGTTGTTCCGTTATCCGAGATAAGCTGCTGAAATCGGGGCACACAAGGGTTTGGGCGAAGCCCATTCTAAATCATCGCGAAGCGCACGTTTTGCAACGCAAAACTGCGCAGTTTGCTCGCAAACATGCGATACCGCCATTATTGATGTCCCAACTAAATCTTGAAGTCATCTGCTTGTCTAAATGCCGATCTGCTGCGTCAGAAAACCTTGCTGGGCGCCAGCCCAGCGGCGGCTTTCTTCCTTGCATATCGACATTTATCCTGCGCATCTAATCTTCAA